>VFQU01000479.1_pt1 | contig 35498 bp, 34 predicted proteins | sample 3512311 | NCBI WGS metagenome assembly VFQU01 (sample SAMN10412377, study PRJNA504923) | tailings metagenome | isolation source: Relicate 3 Philex TSF3 active mining site | place: Philippines: Tuba, Benguet | collected 2017-08-29
ACGGCGCTAACTCCGACACCAAGCAACGAAGAACCACGAGGAGCCTGCCATGACCGTCACCCTACATTTCCACGGCGCGGCGGGCACCGTGACCGGCTCGTGCTATCGCGTGGTCCATCCCGCCGGGCAGTTCCTGGTCGATTGCGGCCTGTTCCAGGGCAACAAGTCCGTTCGTGACCTCAATCTCAAACCCACCCCATTCGATCCCAGGGGGATCGATTTTCTTTTGCTCACCCACGCTCATATCGACCATGCGGGCCTGTTGCCGAAGCTCTATGCCGAAGGCTGGCGCGGACCCATGTGGATGACCGAGCCGACATCGGGCCTGCTCGAATATCTGTTGCCCGACAGTGCCGGCATTCAGGAAAGCGAAGCCGAGCGCGAGACCAAGAAGCGCAACCGGCGCGGCGACGAGCCGGCTAAACCCCTCTACACGATGGAAAATGCCGAAGAGGCTTTGCGCCATCGCCAGACCTGTGCCTATGGCGAATGGATCAGCCCCGGCCCCGGCGTGCGCGCCCGCTTCTGGAATGCCGGCCACATTATCGGCTCGGCCTCCATCGAGGTGGAGGTGACCAATGGCGAGGGCAAACCGGTCCGGCTGATGTTTTCCGGCGATATCGGGCCTGATGAAAAGGTTTTCTATGCCGAGCCGGAAGGGCCTTCGGACTTCGACTATATCCTTTGCGAGTCCACTTATGGTGGGCGCGAGCGCGAGGACTATACGCTGGTCCAGCGCCGCGAGGCGCTCAAGACCGAGATCAATGCGGCCATGCAAAGGGGCGGCAATCTGGTCATTCCCGCCTTTGCCGTCGAGCGCAGCCAGGAATTGCTGCATGACATCGGCGTGCTGATCAAGGCGGGGGAGATCGATCCGCGCCTTGTCGTCCTCGATAGTCCTTTGGCCAGCAAGGTCACCGGTGTTTATCGCAAATATTCAAAGCTCTTCGAGGATACCGAGCTGTCCGCCGACGAATTGTTCAACGATGAACGGTTCCGCATCATCGAGGCGGTGGAGGATTCCAAGGCGCTCAACGCCATCAAGGGCGGCGCCATCATCATGTCGGCCTCCGGCATGGCTGATGCAGGCCGCATCAAGCATCACCTGCGCAACAATCTCATCCGCGCCAATGCCACTGTGCTGTTTGTCGGCTATCAGGCGCCGGGCACTTTGGGCCAGATCATCCTGTCGGGCGCCAAGGAAGTGCGCATCCACGGCACCATCGTACCCGTCCGCGCCACGGTGCGGTCCATGGGCAATTATTCGGCCCATGCCGACCATTCCGAATTGATGGACTGGATCGCCGAACGCCTGCCCGCGCATGGGGCGCTGTTCCTGACCCATGGTGAAGACGAGGAGCGCCAGGCCCTGCGCGATGCGCTCATGGCCTCGGGCAGGCTGGGCGGCGATCAGGTCGTGCTGCCCCAGCTCGACGACTATTTCGAGCTCACCACTGCCGGTATTCAGGCCGCGCGCGCCCCTGCCACACGTCGCGTGGATTTGAGGCAATTGCCCTCGGACTGGCACAATGCCTTTTCTGATTTCACCATCCGCCTCAGCCAGCGCCTGCACGACCTTCCCGATGCCGACAAACTGGCGCTGATGTCCGAACTCCAGAAAAAACTCTCCGACCTCGGCGCCAAGCCAACCCCACCGCCTGTGCCCACGCCGGTCACACCGGTCGAAACGCAAGGATATGACGAGTAGCAGAAGGGAACTCTCTTCCCCTCTCCCCTTGCGGGAGAGGGTGGATCGGCCATAGGCCGAGACGGGTGAGGGGTTCTCTCCACGCGCTCCTCTCTTCACCTCCCCCTCACGGGGACGTGCCGCATCGAGCTATGTCGTAAGCAAACAAAAACGGGCAGGGATCGCTCCCCGCCCGCCTGTTCATCGCATCGAACCGAAGTCCTATTTCAGCGCGTCGGTGACCACGGTCGTGTAGGCGCCTTCCGGCGTCGCCTTGATAATCGACTGGTCGAGCAGGGCCTGCACGGTGCGCTCGTAGGTGGTCATGTCGAGCGCCGGATCGTCGGCATCGACCAGCTTGGAAACTTCGCCCACCATATAGAGCTGATGCGCCAGCTCGGCCGCGCCGGTCTCGTCCATCTCGACCACGATCTCAGCGGCCTCTTCAGGGTTCTCGAGCGCATAGGCCCAGCCCTTCATCGACGCCTTGACGAAGCGGGTATAGGCATCGACCTTGGCCGGATCGTCGAGCGTATCCTCCATCACATAGAGACCGTCTTCGAGCAGGTCATTGCCCATTTCGGTATAGTTGAAGATGGTGAGATTGTCGGGCCCGTAGCCGGCATCGAGCGCCTGACCATATTCGTTATAGGTCATCACCGAGATGCAATCGGCCTGGCCCTGGATCATCGGCTGGATGTCAAAGCTCTGCTGCAGAACCGTGACACCGCCTTCCGAGCCGTCGGTGGCAAGGCCGATCTTGTTCATCCAGGCAAAGAACGGATATTCATTGCCGAAGAACCAGACGCCCAGCGTGTGCCCGGGGAAATCGGCTTCCGAGGTGATGCCGGTTTCGGTCGGGCAGATCATCATCAGGCCGCTGCGCTTGAACGGCTGGGCGATATTGACCAGCGGCACGCCCGATTCACGGGCCGCCATGCCGGCCGCCATCCAGGTCACGATGATGTCGGCGCCGCCGCCGGCAATCACCTGTTCGGGGGCGATATTGGGGCCGCCGGGCAGGATGGTGATGTCGAGGTCTTCCTCGTCATAAAAACCCTTGGCCTCGGCGACGAGATAGCCGGCGAACTGCGCCTGCGTCACCCATTTGAGCTGCAAGGTCAGCGCGTCGGCGGCCAGGGCGCTGGCGGCGCCGCTGAGCAGCAGCGTGCCGGCCATCAATCCCGTGATCAGTTTCTTCATTTGACGTTCCCTTTTCCCTTTACGCCCGTCCACCACGGACAGACGGATGCCAGAAGGTGACGCCCCTCTCGATGAGAGCGATCACCCCGTAGAAGGCGGACCCCGCGACCGCCGCAACAGCGATCTCCGCCCAGACCAGGTCGATGGCGAGACGCCCCACCCCGGTCGATATCCGGAAGCCCATTCCCACAACGGGCGTCCCGAAGAATTCCGCTACGATTGCGCCGATCAGGGCCAGAGTCGAGTTGATCTTGAGGGCGTTGAATATGAAGGGGCCCGCAGCGGGAAGCCGTAACTTCATAAGGGTCTGCCAATAGGAGGCGGCATAGGTGCTCATGAGGTCACGCTCCATCGCCGAAGCGGCATTGAGCCCGGCGACGGTATTGACCAGCATGGGAAAGAAGGTCATGGCCACGACGACGGCAGCCTTGCTCTGCCAGTCGAAGCCGAACCACATGACCATGATCGGCGCGATGCCGATGATCGGCAGCGCCGACATGAAATTGCCGATCGGCATGATCCCGGCCTTGAGGAAGGGCGAGCGGTCGACAAGGATCGCAACGCCGAGCCCGGCCAGGCATCCGATGGCATAGCCGGGCAGCACCGACTTGATGAAGGTCTGCACGAAATCTGCCCACAGAATGCCGGTCTCGGCCGCCATGCGCGCGCCGATGGCAGAAGGCGGCGGCAACAGTACCGGTGGCACATTGGCGCCCCGCGTCACCACTTCCCAGATGACCAGCAGCGCCAGTCCGAAGGTGATGGGAATGATGAGCCCCGTGCCGCTCTCAGGCAATTTGCCGGCGCGGATCGCCGCTGAAAGCCGCTCGACAAAGAGCCAGGCAAAGGCCCAGCCCGACACCAGCGCCAGCCAGTGGTGGAGAGGCATCGTTCCGGCGGTGAGCGCGCCGATCAGCGCCACGGCGGCGGACACTGCCAGCGCCCCATCGAGCCAAAGGCTGAACGGCATGACCAGCCGCAGCAGCGATAGCGTCCCCAGAGCAAAGAACGCGGTCACCAGCGGCGCGGCGCTGGCCATGGGCAGGCTGAATATGAGCCCGATTGCCGCAAGCCCCGCTGCGATGAGTGCCAGGTAGAGTTGGAAATAGGAGAGCCCGCGCATCATGCCCGCACTCCCATCCGGCCATTGACCCATCGTTCGGCACTGCCGACAATGGCGACGAGAATGGCGGCAAGACCGGCCGCAATGAACAAGGCCGCCCAGATCTGGATCGTCTGCCCATTATAGGAGCCGGTGAGCAGGCGCACGCCCAGGCCCCCGCCGGAGGCATTGGAGAGTTCGGCGACGACCGCTCCGATCAGCGAAATGGCGATGCCCACCTTCATCGACGCAAAGAGGAACGGCATGGCGGCAGGCCAGCGCAGCTTCCAGAACAGCTGCCAGCCATTGGCGTCATAGGTCCGCATCAGGTCGAGCTGGATATTTTCCGGCGAGCGCAGGCCCTTGACCATGCCGACCACCACCGGAAAAAAGCTCAGATACATCGAGATCAGCGATTTCGGCACGAGGCCCGTCAGGCCTATAGCGCCCAGCCCCACCACCACCATGGGCGCAACGGCGAGAATGGGAATGGTCTGGCTGGCAATGATCCAGGGCATCAGTGAGCGATCGCTAGCATCATTGTGGATGATGGCCACGGCCAGCACCACGCCCAGCGCCGTGCCGAGGACAAAGCCCAGCAGTGTCGCCGACAGGGTGATCCAGCCATGATAGGCCAGCGAGCGGCGCGAGGTGATCTCGAGCGCCACGGTGGCATTCCAGATTTCGGCGACCACCTGATGCGGGGCGGGCAGCACCGGCTTGTCCTGCGCCCAGGTCTGCTGCGCGAAATGGAGGAAGCCCACATTGTCGAGGCCCGCGCGATTGTTGAGCGTATTCTGCCAGGGCGTGTTCATGTGAATCGCCATGACGTACCAGAAGAGCAGAATGGCCGCGAGAACGGTGAGGACGGGGAGGATGCGGGTCATGATCTTGCCCTGGCCGCGGCCTTCCCTTCTCCCCTTGAGGGAGAAGGTGCCCCGAAGGGGCGGATGAGGGGTTCGGGCCTATCCAGAGGCTCGGTTCCGATGAGAGGCCGGAACCCCTCACCCGTCTCGCGCTTTGCGCGATCCACCCTCTCCCTCAAGGGGAGAGGGGAGGGCTGGTGCGTGTGAAGAGCTAGGGCCCCCATCACACATGCTCCTCGTCATAGCTATGCCCGGCCCTGAGCCCATCGCGCACCCGCGCGGCGATCTCCAGAAATTCCGGCGTCTCGCGAATATCGAGTGGTCTCTCTCTGGGCAGGGTCGACTCGATCACATCGGTCACCCGGCCGGGGCGCGGCGACATCACCACGATCCTGGTGGAGAGATAGACCGCTTCGGGGATCGAGTGTGTCACGAAACAGATGGTTTTCTGCGTCCGCTCCCAAAGTTTCAGCAATTCCGAATTGAGATGGTCGCGCACGATCTCGTCCAGCGCCCCGAAGGGCTCGTCCATCAGCAGGAGATCGGCATCAAAGCTCAGCGCCCGGGCAATGGAGGCGCGCTGCTGCATGCCACCCGACAATTGCCAGGGATATTTCTTCTCGAACCCTGAAAGGTTCACCAGCTCCAGCGTGCGTTTGATCCGCTCATCCTGTTCGCTGCGCGAATAGCCCATGATTTCGAGCGGCAGCGCCACGTTCTTTTCGATGGTCCGCCAGGGGTAAAGCGCCGCCGCCTGGAACACATAGCCATAGGCCCGGTCCTTGCGCGCATTTTCCGGCGTCTGCCCATTGACCGTCAGCGTGCCGGATGTGGGCTTTTCGAGATCGGCAATGGTGCGCAGAAACGTGGTCTTGCCGCAGCCTGAGGGGCCAATGAAGGAGACGAATTCCCCCTTTTCGATGCTGAGATTCACATCGTTGAGCGCCACGACATCGCCGTCGCCGGCAGGAAAGGTGAGGCCCAGATGGCTTGCTTCTACAACACAAGTCACTGGCACGGCTCCAGTTCGCCCCACAACTCGCCATTGGCCCGCAGGATTTCGATGTGACCGTCCTCGTAGGGCGGCTGGATGATGAAACTTTCGGCGGTGAGGGTTGTCTCCCCCTCGTGGGTGCAGATGCCATGGATCAGCATCGTATCGCCGATATCGGCGCCGGCCATGGCGAAGCTACACCCCCCACCATAGGCGCCAAGCTCGCGCTCGGTGAGGAATTGCAACGTATCGTCAGCGACATTGCCAGTGGCCAGGTATTCGCACCCCGCCGCATTGCCGTAGTCGCTGGGCAAGGTGATCAATTGCGCCGTGGCCGGCGCGCTCCCGGCCAGGCCAATCAGAAGCGCCAGCAAGGCCGGCATATTGCGCATCATCAAACCCCCGTCGCCGGAATACCCGTCCGCTCCACCTTGCGGGGCGCGACGATGTCCTTCCACTGGCTCAGCGCCCTATTCACAGGGTTCTTCGCCTCACGGCCCACGAACTTGCCATGGCCCGGCTCCGCCTTGATCTCGTTTTCCACCACCGAAACCTTGCCCCGGCTCAGCACATAGCGCGGCAGGCCCGTCACCTCGAAACCTTCGAACACATTGTAGTCGATCACCGACTGCTGGTTTTTGGCCGAAATGGTTTTGCTGCGCTTGGGGTCCCAGACCACCAGATCCGCATCAGCCCCCACCATGACCGCGCCCTTCTTGGGATACATGTTGAGGATCTTGGCGATATTGGTCGAAGTCACCGCCACGAATTCGTTCATGGTCAATCGGCCCGTATTGACCCCCGCCGTCCATAGCACCGGCAACCGATCTTCTAGCCCGCCCGTCCCGTTCGGAATTTTCGCAAAATTGCCGATGCCGAACCGCTTCTGCGCGGTGGTAAAGGCGCAATGGTCCGTCGCCACACAGGACAGCGATCCTGATTGCAGGCCCGCCCAGAGCGAGTCCTGATGGGTCTTGTTGCGGAAGGGCGGCGACATGACGCGCCGCGCCGCATGATCCCAGTCGGGATTGAAATATTCGCTCTCGTCCAGCGTCAGATGCTGCACCAGCGGCTCGCCATAGACGCGCATCCCCTTCTGTCGCGCCCGGCGGATCGCCTCGTGGGCCTGTTCGCAACTCGTATGCACCACATAAAGCGGCACCCCGGCCATGTCGGCCAGCATAATGGCGCGATTGGTGGCTTCGCCCTCGACTTCCGGCGGGCGCGAATAGGCATGGGCCTCGGGGCCATTATTGCCTTCGGCCAGCAGCTTGGCCGTCATGGCCGCCACCACGTCGCCATTCTCGGCATGGACCAGCGGCAGCGCCCCCAGCGCCGCGCATCGCTGGAAGCTGGCGAACATCTCGTCGTCGTTCACCATCAGTGCGCCCTTATAGGCCATGAAATGCTTGAAGCTGGTAATGCCCCGATCGACCACTTCGGCCATTTCGTTGAATACCTGTTCGCCCCACCAGGTAATGGCCATGTGGAACGAATAGTCGGCGCTCGCCTTGCCGGTCTTGTTGTCCCACATGGTGAGGGCTTCGAGCAGGCTCTGGTCCGGATTGGGCAGGCAGAAATCCACCACCATGGTCGTGCCGCCCGAAAGCCCCGCCCGCGTGCCGCTCTCGAAATCATCGGCCGAATAGGTGCCCATGAACGGCATTTCGAGATGGGTATGCGGATCGATCCCGCCCGGCATGATGAAACAGCCTGTAGCGTCCAGCACCTCGTCGCCCACGAGGTTCTTGCCGATCTCGACGATCACATCGCCCTCGATCTTCACATCGGCTTCGTAGGAGAGATCGGCGGTCACGACCGTGCCGTTCTTGATGACTTGACTCATGGATTTGTCCTTTCTTCACCTCTCCCTTCTGGGGAGAGGTCGGCCTTCGCAAAGCGAAGACCGGGTGAGGGGGCCTTGTTCAGGTGCTCGGCCAGAACGGTCAGCACCCCATCGAGATTGTTCAGAACATCGCTGTTCCAGAAGCGAATAACGGCATAGCCGTGAGAGGAAGCCATCCGCGCGCATGAGCCTCACACCCTCCCCCGCGAGCGCCATTTGCCGATATCGCTCAAAAAAGCATCGAGCGTGCCATAGACCGGCATCAGCACTTTGAACTGGGTCGGGCGCAGCACGGTCTCGGCGGCAAGCGTTGCATTCACCCGGTCCATATATTCGGCAGGGCACCAGATGCTGGTGAAGCCGATCAGCTGGTGGCTGACCTCGGTGCGCAGCTCTTCGATCCGCTCATGGTTCTCCCGGCTGATGGCCAGCGTGGTGATGAACACACAGCCGAGCGCAACGGCCGTTATCGCCAGCAGCATCAGCGGGTCGCCGGTATAGTCACCAGAGACCAGGGCCCAGAGCCAGGCAAGGATCGAAAACACCACAAAGCTCTTGGAAATGCGGAAGGCGGCATTGACCGCTGCGAGCTGTGCCTCGTGCCGGGCCTCGTTTTCGGTGTCGATGGCCTCCAGCTTGCGGCGGAATTCGAACAGGCGCTGGTTTTCCTCGTCCGTATGTTCCTCGCCCCGCGCTTCCCGCAGGAGATCGAAGGCCGGGCGGAACATATCCTCGATGGCGTCCCAGCCCGGCAGGGGCACGATGGCAGGCGGGATATAGTGTCCCACCCGGTCGAAAGCGGCATAGGTGATATGGATGGCGGTGAGAAACAGAAAGAAGATCAGCAACATGGCGAATTCGGAAACGCCCAGAATGTTGAAGATCGTCTCGTAATTCTGCGCGATGGACTGCACCAGATCGATATTGGGCAGCAGGCCCTCGGCCGGATTGCCCAGATGCAGGAACCCGGCCATGACGTAGAAAAACGTGCCGGCCACGACCAGCCGCGCGGTAATATAGTTGGAAAATTTGACGACGCTTTCCAGCAACCCGTCCAATTATCGCTCCCTGCCCGCTCCGGCCCGGCCCAAACTCACTCCACAATCTCCGCCGTTTCCACCACTGCGTGAAACAGCACGTCGCATCCCGCCGCGGCCCATTCGAGCGAAATCTCTTCGGCCTCGTTATGCGAAAGCCCGTCCACGCAGGGGCACATGATCATCGTTGCCGGCGCCACTTTCGCCGCCCAGCAGGCATCGTGCCCGGCGCCGGAAATCACGTTCATATGGCTATAGCCCAGCTTTTCGGCCGCCGAACGCACACGGCCCACCAGCGTCGGATCGAAGGTCACCGGATCGAAATGCCCGATCGCCTCAACCGCGCAACCAACGCCGATTTCGGCACAGATCGCCGCCGCGCGCTTCTCGATTTCGGCGCGCATGCCATTGAGCTTGTCGATATCTGGCGAGCGGATATCGACGGTGAACACCACCTTGGCCGGCAGCACATTGCGCGAATTGGGTGTGAACTTAACCTGCCCCACGCCACCCACGGCGCCGGGCTGGGCCGCCATGGCCACGTCCTGCACCATTTCCATAATACGCGCCATGGCGAGACCCGCATTGACGCGCATATTCATCGGGGTCGAGCCGGTATGCGCCTCCTTGCCGGCGAGAGTGAATTCGAGCCACCACAGGCCCTGGCAATGGGTAACGACGCCAATCTGTTTGTCCTCGGCTTCGAGGATCGGCCCCTGCTCGATGTGATATTCGAAATAGGCGTGCATTTTGCGCGCCCCCACCTCTTCGTCACCGACCCAGCCGATGCGTTTCAGTTCGTCGCCGAATGTCTTGCCGTCGAGATCGGTGCGCGCATAGGCGTGTTCGATTGGGATCACCCCGGCAAAGACGCCCGAGGCCAGCATGGCCGGCGCAAACCGTGCGCCTTCCTCATTGGTCCAGTTGGTGACGACGATGGGGTGCTTTGTTTTAATGCCCAGATCGTTCATTGAGCGCACGACTTCGAGCCCGGCCAAGACGCCAAGCACACCGTCATATTTCCCGCCCGTCGGCTGTGTATCGAGATGGCTCCCGATATAGACCGGCAGCGCATCGGGATCGGTGCCGGGCCGCGTCATGAACATGGTGCCCATCTTGTCGACGCCCATGCTGAGGCCCGCCTCTTCGCACCAGCGTTGAAACAGCTCCCGGCCTTCCCGGTCCTCGTCCGTCAGCGTCTGCCGGTTATTCCCCCCCGCCACACCCGGCCCGATCTTGGCCATGTCCATCAGGCTCTCCCAGAGCCGGTCACCATTGATCCGAAGGTTTTCGCCGGGAGAGGTCATGGGGATTACTCGTTAGTGTGGTCGGCATTGAGCCGATAGCTGCGTTTTCTGGTTGAAGCGGCGCGTGCGCCGCTTATCCCTCGCCCCTGAGGGGAGAGGGTGGCCGGAGCGAAGCGGAGGTCGGGTGAGGGGTTCAGCGTCAGGACAGAAGCAATGGCATCCCAGACGCCGCCGCTATTGGCCAGAACCTCATTGTTCCAGAACCGCAGCACGGCATAGCCTTCCGCCCTGAGAAATGCGGTTCGCTTTTCATCATGAAGGCTGTCGGCATGCTGGCCGCCATCGACCTCTATGATCAGTGCGGCCTCCCGGCAGACAAAGTCCGCCACATAAGGCCCGATCGCCAGCTGCCGAACGAATTTATGTCCGTTCAATTGCCGACCGCACAGCAGGCTCCATAGCTTTCTTTCCGCATCGGTGCTGGTGGATCGCAAAGCGCGCGCCCGAGAGACTGAACCCCTCACCCGACGCTGCGCGTCGACCTCTCCCCTCAGGGGAGAGGTGGAGACCGGTGCAGTTCCATGAAAAGCGGAGCCTTCGCCCCCTCTCCCCCGAGGGGAGAGGGCCGGGGTGAGGGGTTCAGACTGTCCGTTCCCTCTCACCATTTTTTCTACTTCACACTCGGGAAGGAAAATTCCGCGCCGCCCTTGATGCCGGCGGGCCAGCGGGTGGTGACGGTTTTGAGCCGCGTATAAAAGTGGATGCCTTCGGGCCCATAGATGGAGTGGTCCCCGAACAGCGAGCGTTTCCAGCCGCCGAAGGAGTGATAGGCCACCGGCACCGGGATCGGCACATTGATGCCGACCATGCCAACTTCGATTTTATCGGCGAATTCGCGGGCGGCGTCGCCGTCGCGGGTGAAGATGGCCGTACCATTGGCATATTCATGGCCATGGATGAGATCGACAGCAGCCTGGAAACTGTCGCGGCGCACCACCGACAGGACCGGGCCGAAGATTTCTTCCTTGTAGATTTTCATGTCCGGCTCGACATTGTCGAACAGCGTGCCGCCGACATAATAGCCGTTTTCATAGCCCTGGAGGCTGAAGCCGCGCCCGTCCACCACCAGCGAAGCGCCTTGCTCAACGCCGGAGTCGATATAGCCGAGGATCTTGTCGCGGTGCATTTTCGTGACCACCGGACCCATTTCGGCGTCCTTGTCGGTCGCCGGCCCGATCTTGAGACTCTCGACGCGCGGCTTGAGCTTGGCGACCAGCGCATCGGCCGTGTCCTTGCCCACCGGAACGGCCACCGAAATCGCCATGCAACGCTCGCCGGCCGAGCCATAACCTGCGCCCATCAGCGCGTCCGCAGCCTGGTCGAGATCGGCATCGGGCATGATGATCATGTGGTTCTTGGCGCCGCCCAGCGCCTGGACGCGCTTACCCGCTTGGGTACCGCGCTGATAGACATATTCGGCAATCGGGGTCGAGCCGACAAAGGAGACGGCCTTGATATCGGGGTGGTCCAGAATCCCGTCGACCATTTCCTTGTCGCCATGGACCACATTGAGCACGCCTTCGGGCAGGCCCGCTTCCATGAAGAGGTTCCAGGCCAGCATGGGCGCCGATGGGTCGCGCTCGGAGGGCTTCAAGATAAACGTATTCCCGCAGGCAATCGCCGCCGGATACATCCACATCGGCACCATGGCCGGGAAGTTGAACGGGGTGATCCCGGCGACGACGCCCAGAGGCTGGCGATCCGAATAGGAATCGATGCTCGGTCCGACATTGCGGGAAAATTCGCCCTTCAAAAGATGGGGAATCCCGCAGGCGAAATCCACGCAGTCGATGCCGCGCGCCACTTCCCCCAGTGCATCGTCATGCACCTTGCCATGTTCTTTGGAAATCTCGCGGGCGAGATCGTCGGCATACTGGTCGAGCAGCGCCTTGAACTTGAACATGACGCGCGCGCGCTTCATGGGCGGTGTATTGCCCCAGGCCACCTGCGCCTTCTTGGCGCTGGCAACGGCGGCGTTCAGTTCATCCAGCGTCGAGAGCGGCAATTCGGCGCTCTGTTCGCCCGTCGCCGGGTTGAACACCGGCACGCGTCGGCTGGACGAGGACACATAGCGTTTGCCGGCAACGGCGTTTTCGATGATCCTCATCATGCAATACTCCGCAGCGCCGCACGCACGCCCTCGACGATTTCCCCAATCTGGCTTTCGGACACGATGAGGGGCGGCGATAGGGCGATAATGTCGCCGGTGGTGCGGATCAGCAGTCCGTTTTCATAGGCATGAAGGAAGGCCGAAAAGGCCCGCTTGGTCGGCTGGCCGGCAATCGGATCGAGCTCGATGGCGCCCACGAGGCCAATATTGCGGATATCGATCACATGCGGTTCGCCCTTGAGCGAATGCAGCCCGTCTTCCCAGACCTTGGCAAGCTCGGCGCCGCGCGTCAGCAGGCCCTCTTCCTTATAGGTTTCCAGCGTCGCGATACCGGCTGCCGAAGCTATCGGATTGCCCGAATAGGTATAGCCATGGAAAAGTTCGATCACATGCTCGGGACCGGTCATGAAGGCATCGTGGATTTCGGCGGAGACCAGCACCGCGCCCATCGGGATGACACCATTGGTCAGCCCCTTAGCGGTGACCATGATGTCGGGCACGACGCCGAAATAATCCGCCCCAAAGGGCGTGCCGAGCCGCCCATAACCTGTAATGACCTCATCAAAAATCAGCAGAATGCCGTGCTTTTTTGTGATCTCGCGCAACCGCTTGAGATAGCCCGGCGGCGGAATGAGCACGCCGGTCGAACCGGCCACCGGCTCGACGATGACAGCGGCGATGGTCGAAGCATCATGCAGGGTGACAATGCGTTCCAGCTCGTCCGCCAGGTCCGCGCCATGTTCGGGTTCGCCCCGTGAAAAAGCGTTCTTGGCGAGATTGTGGGTATGGGGCAGGTGATCGACGCCGGTCAGCAGCGTGCCGAACATCTTGCGATTGGTGACGATCCCGCCCACGGAAATGCCGCCGAAATTGACCCCGTGATAGCCGCGTTCCCGGCCGATCAGCCGTGTCCGCGATCCCTGCCCGATCACCTTCTGATAGGCCAGCGCAACCTTGAGCGCCGTTTCCACCGATTCCGAACCCGAATTGGTGAACAGCACATGGTCGAGCCCGTCGGGCGCGATGTCGACGATGCGGTTGGCCAGTTCGAACGCCTTGGGATGGCCCATCTGGAAAGCGGGCGCATAGTCCAGTTCCGCCGCCTGCTTGGCGATGGCCTCGACGATTTTGGGCCGCGCATGGCCGGCATTGACGCACCACAGCCCCGCAGTGCCGTCCAGCACCTGCCGCCCGTCCGAGGTGGTATAATGCATGTCCTTGGCCGCCACGAACAGGCGCGGGCTTTTCTTGAACTGCCGGTTTGCCGTAAACGGCATCCAGAACGCGCTGAGATCGTTCGGCGCAACGTTGGATGATGTGGACACGAAACTCTCGCTCCCGATGATTTTGCCCTGATCTTCCTTTTGGGCTTGACGTTGACACGCGAACCCAAGAAATTTTGACCAGTTGGAAAAATGTTAGCATCCCTATCCATTCCCGCAAGGCGAAAATGGCACCGCGAAAACTGAAAGCCGCCGACCCGTCCGGTGCCCCTGTGCGGCGCCAGCACAAGGCCGATGCCAAAAGCGCCACCAGCCACCCGCCCGAGCGCGCGAGACCCCTCACCCGCATCCAGAAGGAAAAGCAGGACATCATCCTGGAAGCGGCTCTGGAAGTGTTTTCAGTCCACGGCTTCCGGGGGTCCACCATCGACCAGATTGCCGAGGTGGCGGGGATGAGCAAGCCGAACCTGCTCTATTACTTTCCCAAAAAGGAAGAGATCCATCGTCGCCTGATCGCCACTCTGCTCGACACCTGGCTGGCGCCATTGCGCGACATGGATGAAGACGGTGACCCCTTTACCGAGATCCGCTCCTATATCCGCCGCAAGCTGGAAATGGCGCGCGACTTTCCCCGCGAAAGCCGGCTCTTCGCCAATGAAATGCTGCGCGGCGCCGAGCACGTCATCGACATGATCGAGGTGGATTTGAAAAATCTCGTCGATGAAAAGGCCAAGGTGCTGATGATCTGGATGGATCAGGGCAAGCTCAGCCGCACCGATCCCTATCACCTGATCTTTTCCATCTGGGCCACCACCCAGCACTATGCCGATTTCGACGTCCAGGTGCGCGCGGTTCTGGGCAAAGATCGCAATGGCGAAGGGCGCTTCGAAGACGCCGCCCGCTATCTCGAACAGCTCTTCATGTTCGGCCTGACGCCCAAACCAAAGCCCGGAATAAAGGGCTAGATCGGTCTTGGCCTGACAGAACCGCACTTTGGGCTTTCACGTGTAGCGGCCCCGCGTCTTTTGCAGTTGCATTGTCGGCAAACACCGCATGCGTATCGGCAATCTCGCTGTTCGGAGTTGCTCGCTTAATTCTCGCCTTCGGCCAGGGCGGCCAGCTTTGCGCGGTCGCGGACCAGGAGTTTCTGTCGCCCGCCCTTGACGATGCCCTGGCTTTCCCAGGCGCTGAAGATGCGGGAAACGGTGTGGAGCGTCGTGCCGGTCATTTCGGCGACGTCCTGCCGGGTGAGGGGGAAATCGATGCGCACCCCATCGGCCTCTTTCTTGCCCGCCTTGTCCATCAGCCGCAGCACGGCATGGGCGACGCGGCGCTCGACTTCCTCGGTGGCCATTTCGCGGATGCGCGTATGGGCTTCCTGCAGGCGCTGGCCGATGGAGCGCATGGCATTGATGGCGAGATGGGGGTTTTGTTCGACGAAATGGCCCCAGACCTCGTTGGGCCAGCAGACGACGAGGCTTTCGGCGGCGGCGATGGGGGTGCCGGGATAATCGTCGCGTTGCAGCGCCTGCGCGAAGCCGAAAATGTCGCCGGGATGAACCACGCGCACGATGATCTGCTGACCTTCGGGGGTCACCTGGGTGACCTTGAGTCGCCCATGCAGCAGCAGAAAGAACTGGCTCGCCTTCTGCCCCTGTTCGAAAACCACTTCCCCGATCGCCACCCGCCGCATCGTGGCGCGGGCCAGCATGCGGTCGAGATCGGCATCGGCCATATTGGCAAAGAGCGGCAAGGACCGCACCAGGCTCCGGTCGATGTCGGCCACTTCGCAGTCCTCCGTCTTTTGATGCGCTTTCAATACATCAAAAGATCGGGGCATGATACCGGCCCCAGCGCCGTCCTTTGTCGCGCCGGTTCAGAACCCGAGACGCGCCAGGATCTGTTCATACCATATCGGGCGGCGGACGAGGCGGAAGCCCAGATTATCCGGGGGCGTGCCCACCGAGCAGCCGCCGCTGCGCGCATCGCGGATGAAGGTGCTCATTGGCGTGCGGTGCTGGCCCTGCAGGATCCGGATCGTGCAGGCGGGCGCGGTGCTGAGCACAGTGCCGGCCGCATCCACATGGGTCTTGGCATGACACGTGTCGGTCCATTCCCAGACATTGCCGGCCATATCGGCAACGCCATGCTCGTTGACGCCGAAAGCGCCTAGGCTGCGCGGCATTGGATCGGCGGCACGTTTGCGGGCCGATTCTTTTTTATAGTCGGCGATCCAGCGCAAAGCCGGATTGGTGTCTTCAGCATCGAGCCCCAATGCGTCGTCGGCGAGGCGGTCGCCGGCGGCATAGGCCCATTCGGCATCGCTGGGCAGTGTCCAGGTCTGGCCGGTCCGGGCCGAGAGCCAGCCCGCATAGGCCAAGGCATCGCCATAGCTGACGCCGGTGGCGGGCACATTGCCGGTGCCGATATTTTTCGGCTCGGCCGGAGCGCAGGCGCCATCGGCGACGCAGGCGGCATAGTCGGCGGCGCTCACCTGATATTGCATGATGGTGAGAGGCGCCTCGATCTGCGTGGTGATCAACGGCGCGTCGATCTGGGTGCCGTTGCGCAGATAGGTGCCGGCGGCGCGATAGGTGAGGGTTCCCGGAGGCAGAGTGATGGTTGCCGGAGCAATGGCGCCCACGGCACGACTGGTGCCGGGCAGTGGCGCCATCTGCATGGCCAGCACACTCAAAGTCAGCACCAGCAGGGTCGCAGGCAGCAGGAGCTCCGCCGCTTCCCGGATATGGGCTGCTTTTGCTGTCATTGTTCTGCCTCCGGAAGGTGCCGGCGCCCAACGGGTAGGGCGCCGGCAATGGGGTGGAGTGAGGGCGGTCAGATCGGCGTCGGAGCCAGTACCGCCGTCATCAGGTCGTCATTCCATTCGCCTTCGACCACGAAATGCCCGGCGGCGCCCAATTCGAAGGCCTCGATCAGATTGTGGTTCACATAGGCGTAAACGCCCGGCTGGAGGAAGGTGTAGAAGGCAGCCCCCGCAGCGCCGCCCGGAATGAACCAGGTTTCCTGGTCGACATCGGGCGGATTGTGGAACTTGCCGGTCTGCCAGACGAAATCGCCATGTCCGCCGATGAGGTGGGGCCGCGTATCGCGATTGGCCTGCGAATGGACGACGAAGACCTTTTCCCCGACATTGGCCTTGAGGGCATTGTCGCCGGTCAGCGCCCCCACCTTGCCGTTGAACACGACATGGCTGGGCAGGAGCGTGCGCATGACTTCGAGCGTATCGGCATAGCCGTCGCCGATGCTTTCGTAGCTCATATAATTGCCGTCCGCGTCCTTGGGCACATAGAAGTCCTGCTCGCCCACATAATAGACCCGGTCATAGGTGAGGAGGTTCCCCTTGGGATCGCGCAGACCATCGCGTGGCAGCACCATGATGGCCCCATTCATGCCCGAGGTGACGTGCCAGGGCACCATGCCTTCGGGCGCACAGTGATAGACGAAGACGCCGGCCTTGGTGGCCTTGAAGCGCAGCACCGCCTTTTCGCCGGGATTGACATGGGTGAGCGCCGCGCCGCCCAGAGCGCCCGTGGCGGCATGGAAGTCGATATTGTGCATCATCAGGTTGGTGTCGGGATTGATCAATGTCAGTTCGACATAATCGCCCTCATGCACCACCATCAGCGGGCCGGGGACCGAGCCGTTGAAAGTCATGGCCCAAAGCTCGACACCGTCGTCCACTTCGTGGCGTTTTTCCTCGATGGTGAGCGTGAACTCGACAATCTTGGGCGCGCCGGTGGCGACCTGTTCATGGGCATGAACGAAGGGTGGCGCGACCAGTTCGACCTTGACCCGCTCAAGACTGTTGAGGTCCAGCGGCGCGACTGTTTCGGCAACGTCCTCGGCCGTTGCGGCCACCATTGTGGTCAATTGTGCCGCTGCGCCGATTGCTGCGGCGCCTGCAAGTAAAGCGCGGCGCGAAAGATTGATATTATTGGCCACTTTCTTCTCCATGAGCCGGCACGGCATGTCCTGTGCCTTCGTTGTGGAAACTAGGACGGTTGCGGCAAGCCTTCATTGTTTCCGAGCAAATAGACGGCGCAATTTTTCTCGCGCTGTCGTGGGCTTAATATTTGTCGTGGATCAAAGACGGGGGGCGGGGGTGGTCCTAGAAGGGCGGCAACGGGCCTGATGGTCCGGTCTTCAAGGAGAACCCCGATGCGTGCATTTGCCAAAACCCTTCTGACAGTGATCGCCCTTGGCGGGCTGGCAGCGCCGGCTCTGGCGGCCGATTACGAAGTCCATATGCTCAATAAGGGCGAAGCGGGCGCCATGGTGTTCGAGCCGGCCTATCTCGCCATCCAGCCCGGCGACACGGTGACTTTCCTGCCCACCGACAAGGGCCACAATGTCGAGACCATCAAGGACATGATCCCCGAAGGCGCCGAAGTCTTCAAAAGCAAGATCAACGAGAATTTTACCGTCACGTTCGACGTGCCCGGCCTTTATGGCCTCAAATGCACGCCGCATTACGCCATGGGCATGGTGGGGCTGATCGTGGTTGGCGACGGCCACGAAAATCTCGATGCCTTCAAGGCGGTCAATGTTCCCAAAAAGGTGGGCGAACGCTTCGACGCCGCATTCGCCGCGCTGGGCTTCTAACCCTCGATCCAACAGTGAGCCTCGCCGGTCAGGCCGGCGGGGCTCAAGCCAGCATGGCGCGCAATTCGGCCTGCACCGCCTGCATGGCGGAAAGATAAAGCCCCGGCAGGTCATCGACGCTTGTCTGGGTGGCGGGAACGCCGATATTGAGCGCGGCAATGGTTACGCCCCTGGCATTGAGCAGGGGAATGGCAATGGAGCGCAGGCCCAGTTCCACTTCCTGATCGATGAGGGCATAGCCTTGCGCCCTGATCGCGCCGAGAAGGCCCATCAGCCGATCCGCATCGGTCACAGTCTGGGGCGTGCGCGCCATACGCGGCGCACTGTCGAGCCGCTGGCGCGCCTCGTCTTCCGGCAGGGCGGCCAGCATGACCCGTCCCATCGAGGTGCAGAAGGCGGGGAGGCGCGAGCCGGGCATGAGCGCGATGGACATGACCTTGCGCTGCGCCGCGCGCGCCACATAGACGATCTCGGCGCCATCGAGAATGGAGACCGACGAGCTTTCGCCCAGAGCCTCGGACAGGCGGTCGAGCAGGGGCTGCACCATTTGCGGCAGCGGCATGGTGGCAAGGCATGCCGTGCCCAGCCGCAAAATGCGTGGCGTCAGGGTGAAATATTTCCCGTCATAATCGGCATAGTCGAGATGGGCCAGCGTCAGCAGGCACCGCCGCGCCGTGGCCCGGTCGAGGCCCGAGGCAGCCGAGACTTCGGCAATGGACTGGCGCGGCTTTTCTGCAGTGAAGGTCTCGATGACAGCCAGCCCCTTGGCCAGCCCGCCCATAATATCCCGGTCGAGCATGTGGCCTCCGTTGTGCGATATGTCAACAAATGCAGCATATCGCACAAATTTCATTGCGGGCCAAGCCGGCCAAATCTACATCGGGGCGAGGGGCACATCGTGCCCGCTGATGTGGAGGCGCTTTCATGGACAAGACAATGCCCGATCTGGCCCAAGCCGTGGCCGGTATCGAAGATGGCATGACCGTCATGATCGGCGGCTTCGGCGGCTCGGGCGCGCCCATCGAGCTGATCCACGCCCTGATCGACCGCTTCAAGGCGACCGGGAGCCCCAAAAACCTCACTCTGATCAATAACAATGCCGGCAATGGCCGCGTCGGCCTTGCGGCCATGATCGATGCCGGCATGGTCGCCAAGATGATCTGCTCGTTTCCCCGCTCGGCCGATCCGCGCGCCTTTACCGAAAAATACCTTGCCGGGGAAATCGGGCTCGAAATCGTGCCTCAGGGCACTCTGGCCGAGCGCATCCGCGCCGGCGGCGCCGGTATTCCGGCCTTTTATACGCCCGCCAGCTATGGCACCGATGTCGCCAAGGGCAAGCCGGTGGCCGAGTTCGACGGCAAGCATTATGTGCAGGAACGCTGGCTCAAGGCCGATGCGGCCCTGATCAAGGCGGAGCTGGGCGACAGTCTGGGCAATCTCACCTATCGCAAGGCGGCCCGCAATTTCTCGCCCCTGATGGCGGCGGCGGCCAAGCTGACCATTGTGCAGGTCACCAGATTGGTAGCGCCCGGCGACATTGATCCCGAACAGGTGGTCACACCGGGCATTTTCGTCAACCGCGTGGTCGAAGTGGCCGATCCCAAACAGGAAGAAGCCCTGATGCGCGACGGAGTGGCCTATTCATGAGCAGCAAGCTTTCCAACGCCCAGATCGCCTGGCGCGCCGCGCAGGACATCGAGGACGGCGCCTATGTCAATCTGGGCATCGGCTTTCCCGAAATGGTGGCCAAGTTCCAGCCGCCGGGAAAACAGGCCATTTTCCATACCGAAAACGGCGTGCTCAATTTCGGCGAGGCACCGGCCGAGGGCGAAGAGGACTGGGACCTCATCAATGCCGGCAAGAAGGCCATTACCCTGAGACCCGGCGCGGCCTTCTTTCATCATGCCGACAGCTTCGCCATGGTGCGGGGCGGGCATCTCGATGTGGCGATCCTGGGCACTTATGAAGTGGCCGAGAATGGCGATCTCGCCAATTGGTCGACCGGGCCCAAGGGCATTCCCGCCGTTGGCGGGGCCATGGATCTGGTGCATGGCGCCAAGCGCGTCGCCGTCATCACCGATCACGTCACCAAGGATGGCAAGCCCAAGCTGGTCAAACGCTGCACGCTGCCGCTGACCGGGGTGGGCTGCGTCACCCGCATCTATACCAGCCTTGCGGTTCTCGACATCGAGAATGCCCGCTTCGTGCTGCGCGAAAAGCTGCCCAGCATGAGCGTCGAGGAATTGCAGGCGGTGACCGGCGCCGAAATGGTGTTGCCCGATGCCATTGGCGACCTCGTGGCCCCGGAGCTTTGAGATGACCGAGGCCTATATCTGCGACTATATCCGCACGCCCATCGGCCGTTTCGGCGGCGCGCTCTCGTCCGTGCGCCCGGATGATCTCGGCGCCATTCCGCTGATGGCGCTGGCTGCCCGAAACGGCAGGCTCGACTGGGAGGCGGTCGACGATGTGATTTTCGGCAATGCCAATGGAGCAGGCGAGGACAATCGCAATATCGCCCGGATGAGCCTGCTGCTGGCGGGCCTGCCGGTGGGCGTTACCGGCACGACGATGAACCGGCTCTGCGGCTCGGGCATGGATGCGGTCATTACTGCCGCCCGTGCCATCAAGGCGGGCGAGGCCGACCTCATCATTGCCGGGGGCGCCGAAAGCATGTCGCGCGCGCCCTTCGTTCTGCCCAAGGCCGAGACGGCCTTTTCGCGCAATGCCGAGATTTACGACACCACAATTGGCTGGCGCTTCGTCAATCCGCGCATGGACAAGCTCCATGGCACCGATTCCATGCCCGAGACCGGGGAGAATGTCGCCCGCGATTTCGGCATTTCACGCGAGGCGCAGGATGCCTTTGCGGTGCGTAGCCAAGAGCGCGCCGTCGCGGCGCAGCAGAACGGTCGCCTGGGCAAGGAAATCACCCCCGTTGCCATTCCGCGGAAAAAGGGCGATGCCGTTATCGTAGACAAGGACGAGCATCCGCGTGCCGGCACCAGCATGGAGACCCTGGCGAAACTGCGCCCGCTCTTTGCCGATGGCACGGTTACGGCTGGCAATGCTTCGGGCGTCAATGACGGCGCCGCGGCATTGATCATCGCTTCGGAAGCGGCGGTGAAACGCCATGGCCTCACCCCCATTGCCCGCATCATGGGCGGCGCAACCGCAGGCGTGCCGCCGCGTATCATGGGCATTGGTCCGGCCCCGGCGACGCAGAAGCTCTTTGCCCGCCTCGGTTTGACACAGGGCGATTTCGACGTCATCGAACTCAATGAAGCCTTTGCCAGCCAGGGTATTGCCGTGCTGCGTGAACTTGGCATTGCCGAGGACGACGCGCGCGTGAACCCCAATGGCGGCGCCATCGCTCTGGGCCATCCCCTCGGCATGTCCGGCGCGCGCATCACCGGCACGGCGGCGCTGGAACTGAGCCTCACCGGCAAGCAGCGGGCGCTGGCGACCATGTGCATCGGCGTCGGGCAGGGCATCGCCGTGGCACTGGAGCGGGTGTAGCGCGCTACCCCATTCCCGCCAGCAATGCCGCATTGCCGCCGGCAGCTGTCGTGTCCACGCAGACATGCCGCTCCAGCACCAGTCGGCCTTCATCCTCGGGCAAGGCCAGAAGCGGGATCAGCGCACCGTCGCGCTGGGCCAGGGCCCGACGGATCGTCGCCAGCGTATCGCGATCTCCGAACCAGGCCACAGCATCAAAGCCATGCCCGGTTTCGAGCGTGGCAAGATCCAGCGGCGCGACCAGCGCCATATTGCCATTCTGCTCCGCCAGCGCCACCTGCGCCGCGACATCGTCCGGTGTCGGGCCGAGGCAGAGCAATGTGCCGCGCGGTACGCCATAAAGCATATTGCTTTCTCCGGTCGGGCCGGGAAGCACCTGTTCGGCCGATGTGGGCCGGGGCGGTGCTGTGGTAAAGCGGGGCAGATAATGCGGCCCGCCGGCCTTGGGTCCGGTGCCCGACAAGCCCTCGCCGCCAAAGGGCTGCGAACCCACAACCGCGCCGATCTGGTTGCGGTTGACGTAAATATTGCCCGCCTTGATCCGGCGCGAGAGCTTTCGCAGCCGCGCCGCGATGCGCGTGTGAAGCCCGAAAGTGAGGCCATAGCCCGACGCATTGATAGCCTCGATCACTGCATCCAGTTCCGCTTCGCGCAAGGTCGCCACATGCAGCACCGGCCCGAAGATTTCTTCAGGAATGTCTTTTATGCCGCTGACCCCAAGCACGATCGGGCCGACAAAACTGCCGGTCTCCGGCGCCGGCAGGCGGTGGATGATGCGGTCGGCGCGGCTCTCAATATAGCGCGTGATCTTCTCGCGCGCCGCTATGTCGATCACGGGGCCGATATCGGTGGCGAGATGCCAGGGATCGCCCAGACGCAGTTCGTCCATCGCGCCCTTGAGCATACCAAGCGTCCGCTCGGCGGCTTCCTCCTGCACATAAAGCACCCGCAGCGCAGAGCAGCGTTGCCCCGCCGACTGGAAAGCGGATGCAACAATGTCGCGCACCGCCTGTTCGGGCAAGGCGGTCGTATCGACCACCATGGCATTGATGCCGCCGGTTTCTGCAATCAGCGGCGCATCCGGGGCAAGATGGCGGCTGGCCGCCTGCTCGATATGGCGTGCCGTGGGCAATGAACCGGTAAAGGCCACGCCGGCAATATCGGGCGAGGATGTGAGGGCCGCGCCCACTGCCGCGCCACCGGGCAGAAGGTACAGTGCGTCTTTGGGCACACCGGCCTCATGCATCAACTGCACCGCGCGACAGGCGATGAGAGGGGTCTGCGGCGCCGGTTTGGCCAAGACGCCATTGCCCGCCGCAAGCGCCGCCGCGATCTGTCCGGTGAAAATGGCGAGGGGGAAATTCCACGGCGAAATGCAGGCAAAGACGCCGCGCGGCGCGCCAGAAAGGCCTTCCGCCTCGTCGGCATAATAGCGCAGGAAATCCACCGCCTCGCGCAATTCAGCAATGGCATCGGGCCAGGTCTTGCCCGCCTCGCGCGCCAGCAGCGCGTAGAATTCGGCGCCATTGGCTTCAAATTTATCCGCAATGGCGCGAAGGATTTGGGCGCGATGGAGAAGAGGCGTCGAACCCCATTGCGCCGCTCCGGCAGCGGCAATGGCCGCCGCAACGTCGGCTTCGGTCGCTTCGACGACAAGGCCAACTACATCTGTGGGATCAGCGGGATTGACCACGGGCCGCGCCGGACCTGCGCCCATGATGCCGCCGATCAATGGTGCAGCGTGCCATTGCGTGCTGCGGAACTGCTCGCGTGCTTCCGTCATGGCCCCGAAGGCGACGGGATCGGCGGGATCGAGCCCGCGCGAATTTTGCCTTCTGTCGAAAAGTTGAGCCGGAGCGGCAATCGGAGACGTATCGCTGCCCGACAGCACCGCCGCGATAGGGTCCGCCGCCACCAGCTCCGGGGCAATATCCGGGTCGGCCATCTGGTGCACGAAGGAGCCATTGGCGCCGTTTTCGAGAAGTCGCCGCACGAGATAGGCGAGGAGGCCCTTATGCGGCCCCACAGGCGCATAGATGCGGGTCGTGGTGCCATGGACCGCGCGCACCTGTTCATGCAGGGCCTCGCCCATGCCGTGGAGGCGTTGCAATTCGAACGTATCCATGCCGCGCCCGGCCTCTTTGGCCAGATGCAGCATGGCAGTGATCGTATGGGCATTGTGCCCGGCAAATTGCGGATAGATGACGGCGCTCGCCAGGAGCCGCCGCGCCGCCGCGATATAGCTCACATCGGTGGCCGCCTTGCGCGTAAAGACGGGGTAGCCGGGCAGGCCCATGACCTGCGCCCGCTTGATCTCGGCGTCCCAATAGGCGCCCTTGACCAGCCGCACCATGATGCGCCGGCCGAACGAAGTAGCGGTGCTATTGAGCCAGTCGATCAGCGGCAGCACGCGCTTGCCATAGGCCTGCACCACGACGCCGAACCCGTCCCAACCGGCGAGATCAGGCGTTTTCAGCACGGCTTCGATCACGTCCAGCGATAGGTCGAGCCGGTCGGCTTCCTCCGCGTCGATATTGAAACCCATATTGGCCCCGGCCGCCGCCAGCGCCAGTTCACGGACACGCGGCACCAGTTCGCCCATGACCCGGTCGCGCTGGCTCGCTTCATAGCGGGGATGGAGCGCGCTGAGCTTGATCGAAATGCCCGGATTGTCGCGCACCGAGCCGGTGCAGCGCGGCGCGATTGTTGAGATGGCGTGCCGATAGGCAGACCAATAGCGGTCAGCATCGGCGGCGGTACGGGCCGCTTCGCCCAGCATGTCATAGGAAAACCGCCAGCCCTCCGCCTCGGCGCTTGCGGCCTTGCCCAAGGCCTCCTCGATGCTGCGTCCGAAGACGAATTGCCCGCCCAGAATGCGCATGGCCTGCCCCACGGCTACGCGGATCACCGGCTCGCCCAGCCGGGCTACGGCCCGGTGCAACGCATTTTTTGGACCGACTTCGGGCGCGCCGATCACCTTGGCTGTGAGATCAAGCGCGAAGGCAGAAAACCCGATTAGCGGGCCGCCATGGCCGGAGGGGCGCGACCAGTCGGCCCCGCCCACCTTGTCCTGGATCAGCGCATCCACCGTCGCCGCATCGGGCACCCGCAACAGCGCCTCGGCCAGCGACATCAGCGCCAGCCCTTCCTCGGTATCGAGCCCATATTGGCTGAGAAAGCTCTCCATCAGGCCCGGCCTGCTGCCCTTGCGAACGGCCTGCACCAGCCTCGCGGCCTCGCCCGAAATGGCCTGCTGCTGCGCCTGATCGAGGCCGGTTTCGGCGATGAGCTGGCGCACCAGCCCGGCTTCTTCAGCGTAAAGCAATCCATCTATGGGGGATCGGTCGATTGGCATGGCCGGGCTCGCAGCAATTTGCATGAGCCTGCCAGAAAGATAATAGTCGGTTCGACCAAACTAGGCCAGTTTGATAGGTCTATCGGCTAAAAAAGCTAGTATCGGAGAAGAAAAGTCTCATGAGTGTGACGCAGCATGGCGATCTCGACCAGATCGATCTGCATATCCTGGCCGAACTGGCGGACAATGGTCGTATCAGCATTGCCGAACTCAGCCGACGGGTGAATCTCTCAAAAACCCCCTGTCAGGCGCGGATCAAACGGTTGGAGCGTGACGGCTATATTCTGGGCTATCGCGCCGTGATCAGCCCGCACCGCATGGATCGGGCCCATGTCGCCTTTGTCGAAGTGCGCCTCAGCGATACGCGCAAAGCCGCGCTCGAGGCCTTCAACAAGGCGGTGCAGGCTCTGCCAGAGGTCGAACAGGCGCATATGATCGCCTCCAATTTCGACTATCTGCTGAAAGTCCGTACCCGCGACATCATCGCCTATCGGGAAGTGCTGGGCGAAAAAATCTCTGCCCTGCCGCATGTTTCGCACACATCCACCCATGTCTCGATGGAGGCGGTGAAGGACGAGACGGGTTGAGAGATTGGATGGAAATGATTACGAAAATGCTACATATGTGCACTAACAAGGGAAAATATCGCGCAATATGCTAAAATAGTAGCAACACTATCTATCATATGTCTAAAAATTAGAATACGATAGCGAGAAATCGGAACTGCGCGGGAGCTATCGATGAAGCCGATCGGTCTTTTGGGTGGCATGAGCTGGGAAAGCACGGCGGTGTATTATCGCCATCTCAACGAGCAGGTGCGCCAGCGCCGGGGCGGCCTGGCATCGGCCGAGCTGATCCTGCGCTCTTTCGATTTCGAACGCATCGTGGCCCTGCAAAAGGCCGGTGACTGGGATGCGGCCGGCGCGACACTGGCCCATGCTGCCAGGGGGCTGGAAGCGGCCGGGGCAGAAGCGATCCTTATCTGCACCAATACGATGCATCTTCTGGCCGATCAGGTGGCGGCGGCCACCTCTATTCCACTGGTCCATATCGTCGACGCTACCGGTGCGCGCATCCGGGAGGCGGGGTTCAGCCGCCCGCTGCTGCTGGCCACGCGCTACACGATGGAACAGGGTTTTTACCGCGATCGACTGGCCCGCAATTTCGGGCTCGACGCCATCATTCCCGATTGCGACGACCGCACGATCGTTCATGACGTGATTTTCGATGAAATCTGTCAGGGCGTGATCCGCCCAGAATCCCGGCTGGCCTATCAGCAGATCATCGAACGCGGCGCCGAGGCCGGCGCCGATTGCGTCATTCTAGGCTGTACCGAAATCGGCCTGCTCGTGGATGCGGCGGCGAGTCCGCTCCCGGCCTTCGATTCCACCTTCATCCACGCCGAAGCCGCGCTCGATTTCGCGCTGGCGGCATGAGGCCGATCAGCTGGTGAGTTTGACGGCGAAATAACCGCCCAGCGCGGCCACGCCGGTGAGCGCCCCACCCCAGGCCATATCCATGAGGCTCATGGGCAAAGACCAGCCCTTGAGGGTCGCCAGATTGGTCATGTCATAGGTGCCATAGGCGATGAGGCCCAGCGCCACACCGGCAATCAGCGCCCAGAGCCAGGATTGTGCCGACACGGCGGGCAGCACGGCAAAGCCGACAATGCCCGCGACATAAAACAGGTAGAACACGCCCGCCGCCGCGAAATTGGGCTGGTCCAGCAGCAGATCGCCGATCTGCGAGCGGTAAAAGCCTATGGCGATGACGGTCAGCCACAAAAAGTCCAGCGCGAAGAACACGACGGCGGCCCCGGCATAACCGGCCAGCAGCGTCAGGACTGAAATTCCGGCCATGGTGTTCTCCCTCAGATGCCGAGCACGGGTTGCACAAGGCGCAGCAGGCGGCTCGAAAAGCGCAGCGGCGCATCGGTAATGGCCAGGCAGATGCAGTCCTCGTCCGTCCCGGCCACCGGCTGGTGCACGAGATCGCCATCGGCGTCCTCGATATCGCCGGGTCCAAACTGGTCGACCTCGTCGTGGAAACTGCCCTTGAGCACAACGGTCAGCTCACGCCCGCCATGGCTGTGTTCGGGCACCGGCTTGCCGGCAGCGATGCAGAGCAGGCGCGCCTGTGTGGTCCGGTCGCCCGTGGGGATCAGGATCTGCTTGGCATTGCCCAGATTACGCCATTTGAGACTATCGAGGTCGCCACCCAGATAGCTGCGCAGTGGCTCCGGCAGCACGGCTTTTTGCGCGCCCGGGGCCGGGGCTCGTACTGCAACCGGCCCGGGTTCGGCGGTCAGCCTTGCCTTGAGCCTGTCCCAGGAATCGGCAGGCGCGGCAATGGGCGCCAGTTCGGCCATCAGCGCGCCGCCGGCGGCCTCGGCCAGCGCCAGTTGGTTGCGGCATTGCGGGCACATGGCCAGATGGGTGGCAACGGCCAGCGACCAGCCTTCGGAAAGCTGTCCGCCGGCATAGGCCAGCAAAAGATCGTCGCTCAGGTGGTGTCTTACGGTCATGTTACGTCCTCCAGCGCCGCGCGCAGTCGCCCGAAGGCGAGTCTGATGCGCGACTTCACCGTGCCGATCGGCAATCCGAGCCGCTTGGCGATGGTGCTGTGGGAAGCCTCTTCAAAAAAAGACAATCGGATGAGTTCAACCTGCTCCTGCGGCAGGCGCTCCATGGCTTTGTGCAGAGCATCGTGGCTTTGCCGAAGCTCGATGAGATAGGCGGCATCAGGCTCCGGATCGGCCACGAGTGCAGGGTCGTCGGGATCGAGCGCCGGACGGCGCTGCTTGCGCCAGGCATCGATCCAGACATTACGGGCAATGGTGAAAATCCATGCCGAAGCCGGCCCGCGCGCCGGATCATATTGGCCGGCCTTACGCCATATGGTCAGCATGGTTTCCTGCGTCAGGTCTTCCGCCGCCTGTCCATTGCGTGTCATCTTCAAAAGGTAGGCGCGCACCCTCGGGCCGAATTCGGCAAACAGGCTTTCGAAGGCTTCCATATCGGCGGATCGGGCAATGGCCACGATATGGTCGGCCATGTCCGCCGCAGGCGGCACAGCCGGAATTTCCCTATCGTTCATGACCGGCCTCACCCCTTTGCGCATCGCCAGCGCAAAGCGGCGCCGCTTCGGCAACACGCCATTCTCGCATGGTCCCACCAATGGGTAAATCGCTTGGGTCATGCTGGCGAATACGCCGCACCGGCACCGGCGGATCACGGGGGACGCGGATTTTTCTTGCGCCAATGGGCGGCGCGACAATTTTATCGGTCGGGCTGATCCGCCGCGTCATCGCCTGCGTATCACAGTAACAAAGTTTCAGGATGGACCCTATGCTTCTCACCGACGCCGCCTCCTTCTCTTCCGGGCCCCGGCGTCAGCGTGTGGCGGTCATCGGCAGCGGTGTGTCGGGTCTCTCGGCCGCCTGGCTCCTGTCCAAGACGCATGACGTGGTGATCTACGAAGCCGAAGACCGGGCAGGGGGTCATGCCAATACGATCGACGTGCCCGGCACTGGGCCAGTCGATACCGGCTTCATTGTTTATAACGACCGCAACTATCCCAATTTCCAGGCCCTGCTCGCCCATCTCGGGGTCGAAAGCATCGCATCGGAAATGTCCTTTTCCGCCTCGCTCGATCAGGGCGGTTTCGAATATTGCGGGGAAGGCATTCTCGGCATGCTGGCGCAGCGCCGCAACGCTTTCCGTCCGCGCTTCTGGAGCCTGTTTCGCGACCTTCTGCGCTTTTATCGCGAGGCACCCGAGGTTCTGACCCAACCGGAAATGCGCGGCCTGACGCTGGATGAATATCTGCGTGCGCAACGCTATTCGCCCTCGTTCGTGGAAGGGCATCTCCTGCCGATGGCCGCCGCCATATGGTCGTCCACTGCCCAGGACATTCGCTCCTATCCGCTCTTTGCCTTTGTGCGGTTTTTTGAAAGCCATGGATTGCTGCAGCTGCGCGAGCGCCCCAAATGGCGCACGGTCAAGGGCGGCAGCCGCTCCTATGTCAATGCGCTGCTGGCCGATTATTCCGGCGCGCTGCGCCTCGCCACGCCTGTCGGCAAGATTCTGCGTGACGCCGATGGGGTGACGGTCGTCGATCAGGCGGGCAATCAAGACCGCTTCGACAACATCCTTATCGCCACCCATGCCGATCAGGCCCTGGCCATGCTCGATCGACCCGACGCCGAAGAGCGCGATCTGCTCGGGGCTTTCGGCTACACGACCAATACCGCCGTTTTGCATGCCGATCCGGCCTTCATGCCGCGCCGCCGTCGGGTCTGGTGCTGCTGGAACTATATCGCCATTGGCGAGCAACGGGATGCCCCGCTTTGCGTATCTTACTGGATGAACCGCTTGCAGAGCCTTTCCGGCCGCGACCTTTTCGTCACCCTCAATCCGCCCACCGATCCCAAGGATGAAGTGGCGCGCTTCCAATATACCCATCCCCTTTTTGACTCCAAAGCCATCCACGCCCAGGAAAACCTCTGGCGCATTCAGGGGCTCAACCGCACCTGGTATTGCGGCGCCCATTTCGGGCGCGGTTTCCACGAGGATGGCTTGCAGTCGGGCCTCGCGGCCGCTGAGGATATGGGCTCCATGCTGCGACCATGGTCGGTCGAGAACCAATCGGGCCGCATCACTCTGCGCCCGCAACAGGCATTGGCCGCATGACCATAGGATCGGCCATCTATGTCGGCCATGTGGTCCATCAGCGGCATAGCCCGAAAAAGCACAATCTGCGCTTCCGGGTCTTTTCGCTGCTGATCGATCTCGACGATCTGCCCCGCCTCGATGGCCTTCGCCTCTTCGGGCACAACCGGCCGGCCCTGTTCGGCTTTCGCGACAGCGATCACGGCCATGGCAGCGATCCGCGCGCCTGGGTCAGTGCACAACTGGCATCGCGGGGGCTGCCTCCCCCGGCAAAAATCCGCCTTCTCTGCTATCCGCGTATTCTGGGCTATGTGTTCAATCCGCTAAGCGTCTGGTTCTGCGACGATGCGGATGGCCAACCGCTGGCTACGGTCTATGAGGTTCACAACACTTTTGGCGAGCGCCATACCTATGTGCTGCCCGCTACCGCCGAAAAGCAGGAATGCGACAAGGCCTTTTATGTCTCGCCCTTTATCGGCATGGAGGCGCGCTATGCCTTCACCATCAACCAGCCCGACGACAAGGTGCGTGTCGCCATCAACGAAACCGAGAATGGCGAGCCGCTGCTTTACGCGGCCTTTATCGGCAACCGGCGCCCCTTCACCGATGCGACCCTGCTCCGCCTGTTTTTCACCCATCCTCTGATGACCCTCAAGGTCATGGCCGCCATCCATTGGGAGGCGCTCAAGCTCTGGGCCAAGGGCATCCGCTTTTATCCGCATGTGCCCAAGTCTACTCTACCACCCAAGTCCACACTCCCGCCCGAAGCGCCAGTCGCGCCCGACAACCAGCATCGGCCCGCCGCCTGAGACCACGACCAAAGCATCGTCCTAAACTTCTAGCGATGGGCTCGTTTCGTCTGAACGAATATGGCAGTGTTTAGCGGAACGACTTGGAGGCGGGGGCGCATGGGGGCCAATAATTCGGCAGGGAAAGGGCAGTTTTCGCTGCCTCCGGCTCTGGGTGCGCTGCCCACTGGTGCGGCAAAGGTCACCGTGGACCTCTTGGGTCGCCGCATTGCCAATGATGTCTATCTACCCGGTCAGATCATGCCGACCGAGGCCGAGCTGGCCGTCTCGCTCGGCGTCAGCCGCGCCACCATCCGCGATGCGATCAAGGTTCTTTCCGGCAAGGGCCTGGTGCGTACCGCCCGCCGCTATGGCACGCGCGTGCGTCCGGTGGATGACTGGAACCTCCTCGATGCCGATGTCGTCTCCTGGCACGAGCACGACCATCCCCGCCTCATGCTGATGTTCAGCGAAACCACCGAATTGCGCTACATTATCGAGCCGGGCGCAGCGGCGCTGGCGGCCGAGCGCGCCACCCCCGAACAGGCCGCTATCATCATGGCGGCGGCGCAGGCGCTCCATCCCGATCAGAAAGATCTGGGCGCACTCTTTGAGGCCGATTGCCGCTTTCACGCCACCATATTGGAGGCGACCGGCAATCTGATGATGGTGCAATTGCGCCCGCTCATCCTCACCATGCTGCGCATTTCATACGAATATGGCGTGATCTCTGCGGGGGGCGACCTACTCAGCACCCGCCAGGGTCACATCGAAGTTGCCGCCGCCATCGGCGCCGGCGACCCCGAAGCCGCGCGCATTGCCATGCAGACCATGCTCGATACCAACCGGCGCGTGGCCGACACGTCCCGGCGCTAATATTGCCGGGAGAGGCTCACCACTCGAAAGCCGGTCCGTTCTCGCGCGCGCCCATCAGGAACACGTCGCTCATCAGCCGCAATGGCGCCGCATCGACATCGGATTGATGCGCATCGAGCAGATCGGCAAAGTGATCATACATGGCCGCATATTCTTCGTCGCCATGCTGGATCACCACGGCGCCATTGACGCTGAGCTTGCGCCCGCCATTTTCCAGCTTTACCTCGTCGCTGGTTCCGGTGACAAAGCGGATGGTCCAGATTTCCCCGCTCTCCTCCAGCCAGTTGAAGCCGCAGGACAGTTCCGGCTTGTGCGCCTGACCGGATTTGAAGCCGATCTCGACATCGACAGGGGTCTGCTTGTTGGCCGGAAAGGTCAGCCTGGCGCTTTCCACAAAGACCGGGAAGGGCATGACCTTGGTGAAGATGGAAAAGGCATTAATGCCCGGATCGCAGACGCCGAACCCGCCCGGCTCCCACACCCAGTCCTGGCCGGGATGCCACTTGCGCACGCTTTCGCGCCAGTCGATGCGGGCCGATTTGACGCCCTGTTCGGCCAAGATCGCCTTGGCCCGGTCCACGGCCGCATTATACTGGCTGTGCCAGGTCTGGTAGAGCACCCGGTCGAGCCGGGCCGCATGGGCGATGAGATCGTCGAGTTCGGTGATCGTGGTGGTGGGCGGCTTTTCCATCATCACATCCTTGCCCGCGTCGAGCGCCTCGCGCACATAGGCGTGGCGCACGCCCGGCGGCGTACAGATGGAGACAAGGCCCACATCCGGCATGGCGGCATAAAGCTCGCCCGGCGTGCGGAAGACGGGCACCGAACCATGCCCGATGCCGCGCGTCGACACCGTCGCCGCCAGCTCGAAATCCTCGGAAGCGTCGATGACAGGCAGGTGCTGGTCCTGCGCGATCTTGCCTACACCGATCACCGCGATTTTGCGCTTGGCCATGCCAACACTCCGGAAAAATGCTGGCGCTATAGAGCAGACCTTGCCCCGCCCTGCCAAGGCCTAACCCGCCCAAAAGTATGATTTTTATGCCCTGCGTGCCCTCTGGGCCGCGGTCAGCGGATGATGATGGCCCGGAAGTCGTTGACATTGGTGCCGGTCGGCCCGGTCATCAGCAGGTCGCCGGCGGCTGCCAGTGCGCCATAGGCATCGTTATTGGCCAACGCCGCCTGCGGGTCGATACCGGCCTCGCGCATCCGCCGGGCCGAGCCGCCATCGACAAAACCGCCGGCATTGTCTTCGGACCCGTCTATACCATCGGTATCCCCGGCCAGCGCCGAAACGCCCTCTACCCCGTCCAGCGCAATGGCCAGCGACAAAAGGAACTCGCCATTGCGCCCGCCGCGCCCCTTGCCGCGCAGGGTCACGGTGGTTTCCCCGCCCGACAGCAGCACGACCGGCTTGCTGAACGGCCGGTTGCGCTGCGCAATTTCCCGCGCCATGGCCGCATGCACCTGCGCCACGTCCCGCGCCTCGCCCTCGACGGAATCGGAAAGGATCGCCGCTTCGATTCCATGCTGCCGCGCCAGATCCGCCGCCGCTTCCAGCGACAGAGCGGCCGAAGCGATGGTCACCGCTCCATTGCGGGCAAAGATGGGATCATTCGCCTCCGGCGGCAGGTTCTCGTCGCTTTCAAGCAGTTTTTGCGCCACCACCGGCAGATCGAGCCCATAGAGCCCGGCCAGTCGTCGCGCTTCCTCCCGTCCGCCATGCAGCGGCAAAGTGGGGCCAGAGGCCACCAGCGCCGGATCGTCGCCCGGCACGTCCGAAACCACCAGCGTCACGACGCGCGCCGGTGCGGCGGCCATGGCCAGCCGCCCGCCCTTGATGGTCGAAAACTGGTTGCGGATGAGGTTCATCACCCCGATCGGCGCGCCGGAAGCCAGCAGCGCCCGGTTGACAGCCTGTTCGTCATCCAATGTCAGGCCCGGCGCCGGGGCGGGCAGGAGCGAGGAGCCGCCGCCCGAAATCAGCGCCACGACCAGATCGTCGGCACCGAGGCCGGACACGAGATCCATCAGCCGCTTTGCTGCGTGAAGCCCGGCTTCGTCTGGCACCGGATGAGCAGCTTCGACGATTTCGATGCGCTCGCAGACTTCGGCATAACCATAGCGGGTCACGACGAGCCCGGTAATTTCACCCGGCCAGGCTGCTTCGAAAGCCCGCGCCATCTGTGCCGAGGCCTTGCCGGCGCCGATCACCACGGTGCGACCCTTGGGCGGGGCGGGCAGGTGTCGCGCGACGGCCAAAGCAGGCTGGGCCTGCGCGACCGCACGGTCAAACAGTGAAGCAAGCAGCGAACGATCCATGGCGCAAAACAGTCCTGGGGCCGGAAAATGCCGGTTTCTTGTGGCCATCCGGGCAGGGTTTGTCCAGTGCCGCAATGCTTGCCTGTTCGGAAAGTGGCTTGTCAAACCCTTGCCATCTAGGTCCATTACGCGCCCGGCAGGAGGTGCAATGCCCCATAGATTCGCCATCTACTATGCCCCCGCCAGCACCAGCCTGCTCTGGGAGCGGGCTGCGGTCTGGCTTGGCCGCGACGCCGCCAACGGCAGCCTGATCGAGGGCGCGGTGGCGGGAATTGACCGTTCGCGGCTGCTCAACCGCACCCAGTCTGCCGGGCGCTACGGCTTTCACGCAACGCTGAAGCCGCCAATGATGCTGGCCGAGGGCCAGAGCGCCGAGAGCCTCAACGCGGCACTGGCAGAATTCGCCACCTCCGCCGCGCCCGTGCCCATGGGGCCGTTGCAGATCACCAGCCTTGCCGGTTTTCTGGCGCTGGTTCCCGCGCCGGACAATGGGCCTTTGCAGGATTTTGCTGGCCGCGTGGTCGAGCATTTCGAACCCTTTCGCGCGCCTCTTCATCCGCGCGACCGCGCCGCGCGCCTGCAGAACGGGCTGAACCCGCGCCAGCAGCACTTGCTGGATGCCTATGGCTATCCTTATGTCATGGACGAGTTCAGCTTTCACATGACCCTCACCGACCGGCTGGACGGTGAGGATGAGGGGGAGCTGATGCAGGCTGCGCGCGCCTGGTTCGGGCCGGTTCTGGAAACCCCGCTTGTGCTCGACCGGCTCGTTCTGTTTGTCGAACCCAAGAGCGGGCTGCCCTTCCGCCGCCTTGCCGAATTCAGTCTGGGGGGATGATGACAATGGCCGAACAGGTCTTTTCCAATGCCCGCATTGTTCTCGCCGAGGAAATCGTCACCGGCGCAGTGACGGTGCGCGATGGCACAATTGTCGCAATCGATCCCGGTGCCTCGAGGACGGGCGAGGATTTTGGCGGCGACTATCTCATCCCCGGTCTGGTCGAACTCCATACCGATCATCTCGAAAACCACTACCGCCCCCGGCCCGGCGTCTTCTGGGACCCGCTGGCGGCGCTCCATGCCCACGATGCTCAGATCGCCGGGTCGGGCATAACCACGGTTTTCGATGCGGTGCGCATCGGCTCGGATTCCGACCTGCCCGACATGCTCACCCATGCCGAAAAGCTGGTGACCGCTGTGCGGGCCGGTCGCGATGGCGGCTGGTTGCGCTCCGAACATTTCATCCATCTGCGCTGCGAATTGCCCAGCCATGATGTGGTTGATCATTTCGAGGCGCTCGCTGCGCATAATTCGACGCGCATGGCCTCGGTCATGGACCACACGCCCGGCCAGCGCCAGTTCCAGTCGCTCGATGCCTATAAACGCTTTTATGCGCGCCAGATGGGGCGGAGCGTTGAGGAAATGCAGGCCTATCTCGATGCGCGACAGGCCGAACACGACCTCTATTCCGCTAAAAACCGGCAGGCTTTGGTGGCGCGGGCCCATGAACTGGGCTTGGCTCTGGCCAGCCACGACGATGCCACCGTCGCCCATGTGGAAGAGGCCGCCGCCGATGGCGTCGCCATCGCCGAATTTCCCACGACGCTTGCCGCCGCCGCCGCTGCCCACGATGCCGGCCTTGCCGTCCTGATGGGCGCGCCCAATGTGGTGCGCGGAAAGTCTCATTCGGGCAATATTTCGGCGACCGATCTGGTCGCGGCGGGCCTTCTCGATATTCTGAGCTCCGATTATGTGCCTTTTGCTCTGTTGCAAGCCGCCTTTGCCATGCCCGGCCGTATCGAGGGCCTTGACCTGCCGCAGGCCTTGGCTACCGTAACGCTCAATCCGGCGCGCGCCGCCGGTCTCGATGATCGGGGCGAGATTGCCCCGGGCAAGCGTGCCGATCTGGTGCGGGTGGCGGCCAATGCGCCGCTGCCGGTTGTGCGCGGCGTCTGGCGTGAAGGGCAGCG
>VFQU01000480.1_pt1 | contig 35452 bp, 33 predicted proteins | sample 3512311 | NCBI WGS metagenome assembly VFQU01 (sample SAMN10412377, study PRJNA504923) | tailings metagenome | isolation source: Relicate 3 Philex TSF3 active mining site | place: Philippines: Tuba, Benguet | collected 2017-08-29
AAGATGGACCGTGAGGCGCAGGACCCCTTCGCCCTGCTCGACGAGATCGCCTCGAAGCTGGCGCTGGATCCCGCGCCGCTCTACTGGCCGGCGGGCTCGGGCGGGCGGTTCAAGGGCATGGTCGACCTGCGCGCCCAGAAGTTCATCCCCTACAATCGCAATCGCGAGGAGGGGCATGATCCGGCCGTGGCGCTGAAGTCCAACGCCATCGTCTCCTACCTCGAGCCCGATGAACTGGAGGAGGCCGAGGAGGGGGGCATGCTGGTGCAGGAGGCGTCCAAGCCCTTCGACCCGCAGGCCTTCCTGGAAGGACACATGACGCCGGTCATCTTCGGCTCGGCGCTGCGCAAGTTCGGCGTGGACGAGCTGTTGGCGGTGCTGGGCGCCTACGCGCCGCCGCCCAAGGCGGTGAAGGCCGAAAAGAGCGGGGCCGAAACCCATGTCGCGCCGGGCGATCCGGAAGTGTCTGGCTTCGTCTTCAAGGTCCAGGCGAACATGGACCCCAACCACCGCGACCGCATCGCCTTCTTCCGGCTGACGTCCGGCCGCTTCCAGCGCGGCATGAAGCTGAAGAGCGCCGGGACCGGCAAGCAGATGAGCGTCAACGCGCCGATCATGTTCTTCGCCTCGGATCGGGAGCTGGCCGAGGAAGCCTATGCAGGCGATGTCATCGGCATTCCGAACCATGGCGTGCTGCGGGTGGGCGACAGCCTGTCGGAGAGCGGGACGCTGCGGTTCGCCGGCCTGCCCAACTTCGCGCCGGAAATCCTGCGCCGGGTGCGGGTCAAGGACCCGCTGAAGGCCAAGCACCTGAAGAAGGCGCTGGAGGGCCTGGCCGAGGAGGGGGTGACCCAGCTGTTCCGGCCGACGATCGGCTCGGACTTCATCGTCGGCGCGGTGGGTCAGCTGCAGTTCGAGGTCATGGCCGACCGGCTGGGCAACGAGTACCAGCTGGACGTGGTCTTCGAGGCGGCGCCCTACGCCGAGGCGCGCTGGCTGGATGGCGAGCGTGCGGACATCGAGGACTTCGGCAGCAAGCACCGCACCGCCATGGCGGTCGACATCGACGACTCGCCGGTGTTCCTGGGCAAGTCGGCCTGGGAGATCAACTACGTCGCCGAGAAGTATCCGAAGGTGCGATTCCTGCGGACGCGCGAGCGGAGCTGACGGCTACCGGCCACGGCGTCAGGGTTTGGCCCAGCTGACCTCGCCGACCATCTTCTCGAGGCGGCTGAACTCCGCGGGCGTGATGCAGCGCGGCGTGGACCAGGTCTCGCCGGCGGCGCGGCTGTCGACGACGTCCTGGGCGGAGACATAGCGCGCCTTGCCGTACTGTCGCTTGTAGGCCCGACGCGACGCCTCGTCGCGATTGCAGATCAACAGGGCCTGGCGGGCGGCAGGCGCCCCGGTTTCCGCGCGCACGACGCCAGGAGGCGCCTCGGCGGCGGTGGTCGACAGCAGAAGGGCTGCGAAGGTGGCTGCGAGCATGGTCGGTCCTCCCTGAACTCTCATGTTGTCCGAGGGAGGCTACGCCGATAGCGACATTTGTGAAGGTTTTTTGTCGGCCTGTGGATAACTATGAGGGCGCGAACGCGTCAGCGCCCGGCTAGGCCGGGCGGCGGATGCTTTCGATATCGACTGGGCGCTAGAGCGAGGCGGGCGAGAGGGCCCAGCGGTGGGAGCCCGGGCCGAAGGGCAGGCGGAAGGGACGGGGGTCGTCCTCGCCCTGGCCCAGCCACTGATGGAAGGCCTCGATGATCGCGTCCGGGAAGTCCTCTGCGATGCGTTCGCCGGCCCTGCGATGGGCGGAGAGGATGTACTCGATGACCTCTCGGCGGTGGCAGACGCCCCGGAAGTAGCGGAGTGCGGCGACGATCTCCGACGCCAGAGGGTCGAGCATCGTCACGGCGGCGGCCTGTGGCTTGGTCATGGCTGGGCGCATCTCCCGTCCCCGGAGCAGCGATGAAGCCAGTCAAGCGCGGGGCGCGCGAAAATGCGAATCACATTTGCACCCAAAATGGTTGTTTCGATGGATCGCCCGCAAATGCGGCGCCGTCTGTTACCCGGGGGTCACAGGCCATTCCGCCGGCGAGCGAAAACGGCTAGTCACGCGCGCCATGCGTCCCCCGATCCTTGCTCTCAAAGACGTCCGCCTGCGCGACGGCGCCACCAGCCTGTTCGACGGCGTCGACCTGGCGCTGGAGCCCGGCGTGCGGGCCTGCCTGGTGGGGCGGAACGGGGCAGGCAAGTCGACGCTGATGCGGCTGATGGCTGGAACGGTGCAGGCCGACTCCGGCGAGCGCGTGGTCTCGCCCGGCGCGCGGATCAGCGTTGTGACCCAGGAGCCTGTCATCACCGGCGAGACGCTGGGCGACTATGCGAGCGCGGGCGGCGCATTGCGGCACGAGGCAGAGGCGGCGCTGGAGGCGCTGGGTCTGGACCCGGCCAAGGGAACCGGCGGGTTGTCTGGCGGGGAGATCCGCCGCGCTGCGCTGGCGCGGGCCTTCGCCGAGGCGCCCGAGGTGCTGATGCTGGACGAGCCGACCAACCACCTCGACATCCTGGCCATCGAGACCCTGGAGGGCCTGCTGCGGTCCTACAGGGGCGCGGCGCTCATCGTCAGCCACGACCGGGCGTTTCTGGAGCGGGTGACGAGCCGCTGTTTCTGGCTGGAGGGGCGGCGGGTGCGCCGGCTGGACAAGGGGTTCGCCGCCTTCGATGACTGGGCCGAGCGGCAGATGGAAGCCGAGGCCGAGGAGTTCCGGCGGCTCAACGCGGCCCTGGTCAAGGAAGAGCACTGGCTTCAGCGCGGCGTGACCGGACGGCGGGCGCGGAACGAAGGCCGCCGCCGCCGCCTGATGGCCATGCGCGAGCAGAAGTCGACCGTGCTGCGCGAGCAGCGCGGCAGTCTCAACATGGAGATTTCCACCGGCTCGGCCTCCGGCAAGCGGGTGGCCGAGGCCAAGGGGCTGAGCAAGGCGTTCGGCGAGAAGGTGCTGGTCAAGGGCTTCTCGACGCGGATCCAGCGCGGCGACCGCATCGCCATCGTCGGCCCCAACGGCGCGGGCAAGACGACGCTGGTCAAGCTGCTGTTGGGCCAGATCCCTCCTGATGCTGGGACGGTGACGCTGGGGACCAATCTGCAGATCGCCTACATCGACCAGGCCCGGGCCGAGCTTGAGGACGGGGTCACCCTCTGGGAGGCGCTGACGCCCGGCGGCGGAGATCAGGTGATGGTCGGCGGCGCGCCCCGACATGTGGCGGGCTACGCCAAGGACTTCCTCTTCCGCGACAACCAGCTTCGGCAGCCGGTTTCCAGTCTGTCGGGTGGAGAGCGCGCGCGTCTGCTTCTGGCCCGCGCGCTGGCGACGCCGGCCAATCTGCTCATCCTCGACGAGCCGACCAACGACCTGGACATGGAGACCCTGGACCTGCTGGAAGACCTTCTGGCCGGGTTCGAGGGCACGCTGATCCTGGTCAGCCACGACCGTGACTTTATCGACCGGCTGGCGGGATCGACGATCGGGCTGAACGGTCGCGGCGAGGTGGTGGAGACGCCCGGCGGCTGGCAGGACTTCATCGGCCAGAACCCCGGCTTCTTCGGAGCGCCCGCAGCCGAGGACAGGCCCCTGGATAAGGCGCCGTCCGTGGCGGCGGTCCCGAAGAAGGCGACCAAGCTCTCCTACAAGGATCAGCGGCGGCTCGAGGAACTGGAAGGGCTGGTCGCCTCGCTGCCGGAAGAGATTGCCGCACACGAGGCCGTTCTGGCCGATGCCGGGCTCTATAGCCGGGACCCTGTGCGGTTCCAGAAGGTCATGGACGCGCTTGGGAAGGCGCGGGAAGCGCTATCAGCGGCCGAGGACGAGTGGCTGGCGCTGGAGGAGAAGCGGGAAGGCCTGTCCGCCTGAAACCTGTGGACAATTCAGGCGTCTGAATTTTCGAGGCTTTTTCGAAAAGATACCGGGTTATCCACAACTGTTCCACGGCGTGCGCGGACAGTATTCACAGCGCGGCTCTTCTGAGCGGTTGCCGTATAGCCGATCCGGCGGCACAGTCAACTCGTCGAACGGAACTGCGGCGCGGGCGAGACGGGAAACCGGAAGGCCAAGCGAGCGGGACGGCCAGGGAGAAAGGACCAGCGGGAGACCGCCGGACACCGATCCAGGGTCGGCTGAATGAAGACCGGAGCGATCCGGCCCCCCAGTCAGCCGCACCTTCGACCACCAGAGCCTTCACCGGTTCTGGGTGAGAGGGCGATGCCGCCGGGCGACCGGATGCATCGTCCTCTTGCTCATTGGGGCAGTCGCCCTGATGGCGGTGCATTTGCACCGATACCCGGTTCCCACCCAGCGGAACGCGCTCTACCTTTTGCTCACGACCGGCGACCCCGCGCAGGGGGGCTCGCATGGGGAAGGCAGGGGGAGAAAGCTACATGACGTCCCGTCGAATCGTTCTGGGCGCCGGCCTCGCCGCCCTGGCTGCGGCCTGCTCGCCGAGGGCCGAGAAGAGCGCGCCCGGCTCGGCCCGCATTCGCTTCGCCACCGACTGGCGGGCCCAGGCCGAGCATGGCGGTTTCTACCAGGCGCTGGCCACCGGCGAGTACCGGAAGCGCGGCCTGGACGTCAGCATCGTCCAGGGCGGCCCGGGCGTGAACGTGCCTCAGCTGCTGGCGACGGGCGCTGTCGAGATGGGCATGGGGTCCAACAGCTTCATCGTGCTGAATTTGGTGGCGGGTGATGAGCCTGTCCCGGTGAAGGCCGTGGCGGCATTCATGCAGAAGGATCCGCAGGTCCTGCTGGCGCACCCCGGCCAGGGCATAAAGTCGATCGCCGACATGAAGGATCGGCCGATCCTGCTGGCGGCAGCCTCGCGCGAGGCCTTCTGGGTCTGGTTGCGAGCCCGCTACGGATTCCAGGACAGCCAGATCCGCAGCTACAACTACAGCGCCGCACCCTTCCTGGCCGACAAGCGGGCGGTCCAGCAGGGCTATGTCTCCTCCGAGCCCTATACGATCGAGAAGGAGGCGGGCTTCAAGCCGGAAGTCTTCCTGCTGGCCGACGAGGGCTACCCCAGCTACGCCACCATGGCGCTGGCGTCGGACAAGCTGATCAGCCGGAACCCGGAGGCCGTCGAGAGCTTCATCGCCGCCAGCGCCGCCGGCTGGAAGAGCTATCTGAACGGTGATCCTTCGGCTGCCGACGCCCTGATCCTGAAGGACAACCCGGATATGACGCCGGACCTGCTGGCGAACGGCCGGGCCATGATGAAGCAGTACGGCATCGTCGAGAGCGGCGACGCCGAGACCCTGGGCATCGGCGCCATGACCGACCAGCGCTGGGCCGACTTCTTCAAGGTCGCGTCCGACCAGGGCGTCTATCCAAAGGACCTCGACTACCGGAAGGCCTACACCCTGCAGTTCGTGAAGCAGGCCTGACGCAAGCGCTATGGTCGCTGTCCTCAGCCAGGTCGAGGTGGACTACAACCGGGGCGCCGCGCTCGGACCCATCGACCTGTCCATCGCCGATGGCGAACTTATCGCGCTGGTCGGACCTTCGGGCTGTGGCAAGTCGACCGCCCTGCGCCTGCTCGCCGGGCTGGAATCGCCGACGCGGGGCGAGGTGAGGCTTGAGGCCGGCCGCGGCGAGACATCGTTGGTGTTCCAGGCCCCCACGCTGGCCCCCTGGCTGACGGCTGAAGCCAATGTGGCGCTGCCGCTTGAACTGTCAGGAATGGACAGGAGCGCCGCCCTGGCCCGGGCCCGCACGGCGCTGGCGCGCGTCGGCCTGGAAGCCGCAGCGCGGGCTCGGCCAGCGCAGCTGTCGGGCGGCATGGCCATGCGGGTCTCGCTGGCCCGGGCGCTGGTGTCCGATCCCCGGTTGATCCTGCTGGACGAGCCCTTCGCGGCGCTGGACGAGATGACGCGCCGGCGACTGGCCGATGATGTACTGACGCTCTGGACCGGACGCGAGCCGGCCATCCTGTTCGTCACCCATAATGTCGAGGAAGCCGTCTACATGGCCTCCAGGGTCGTCGTGCTGACGCCTGGGCCCGGGCGCATCGCCGGCGAGGTGATGATCGAGGGGCGGTCACCCCGCCCGGCCGGTTTCCGCACCAGCGCCGTGTTCCGTCAGGCGGTCGAGGAGGTGTCCCGGCTCCTGGCCCATGGCGCGGAGGCGCAGGCGTCATGAGTGCGCTCGGAAGAATCCTTCCCCCCGCCCTGCTGATCGCCCTTCTGCTCGGCGCATGGGAGGCGGCCTGCCGGCTGCTGGATGTTCCGGTCTATCTGCTGCCGGCGCCCAGCGCCGTGGCCGGCGCGGTGGCGGCCGACGTGCCGGCGCTGTTGCAGGGCGCCGGGGCGACGCTGGCCATGGCCATGACAGCCTTGGTGCTGGCGTTGGTCTGCGCGGCCTTGCTGGCTCTGGCGGGCGGCCTCAACCCCCTGATCGAGAACGCCGTGCAGCCCCTGGCGGTGACCATCCAGGTGACGCCGGTGGTCGCCATCGCCCCCTTGATCGTCATCTGGACGGGTCTGGACCATCCGGACCGCGCCATCGTCATCCTGGCGGCCGTGGTGGCCTTTTTCCCGATCTATTCCGGCATGGCGGCAGGCCTGCGGTCTGCGGACCCGGACCTGGAGCGGCTCTTCGACCTCTATGGCGCCAGCGGCTGGCAGAAGCTGTGGCGCCTGCGCCTGCCGTCAGCCGCACCGTTCCTGTTCGAGAGCCTGAAGGTCGGCTCGGCCCTGGCGATGATCGGGGCGGTGGTGGCCGAGTTCGTGGCGGGGTCGGGCGCGGCGCAGGGCCTGGCCTGGCGGATCGTCGAGGCGGCCAATCGCCTGCAGACGTCGAAGATGTTCGCTGCGCTCCTGGTGCTGGCGGTGATGGCGGCGTTGCTCCATGGCGTCATGACGCTTGTCGAGCGCCGGGCGCTGGCCTGGTGGCGGGGTCGTTAGGGGCGGATTAAGCGAACAGGCCTATGGCCAAGGGTGAACCCCAGGTCGTTTCGCCATGCGCCTCGCCTTGCTCGTCCTGATCCTTTGTCTGCCAGGCGCCGCCCTGGCGGCGGAGGATCGCTATGGGCCGGCCCGGCGGACAGTCGGCGTCGAGGGGCAACAGTCGACAGCCGCCAGCCCAGCACGGTCGGGATACTCTGGCCCGATGCTTGGCTGGTCGGGCAAGTCCGGACCGGCGCCGGCGCCGGCGCCGAGGCAACCCGTCAACACCGCAGCCCCGGCCCGACAGGTCCAGAGCCCGCCGGTCCAGTCGCCGGAACGCCTGCCCGCCAGCCTCTATGACGACGCGGGTCCCGCCGTCGCCGCCCCGCAGGCAGCGGCAAGGCTGCCTGAGCAACAACCGCCGCCCCCGCGCCCGCAACAGGCGGGGACCTGGACCGCGCCGCCTCCCGCCGCCCTGCCGCCCCCGCCGGCCCCGACCCAGCCCACCGGTGCGCCGGTGTATCGCGGAACCTACGGCGCCAACGCGCCGCGCGCCTATTCGGTGGTGCGCGAGTTCGGCGGACAACCCGACCGTATCCCGGCAGCCCGCGAGACGTTGGACGGCCGCAAGGAAATCACCCTCGACCCGGCGCTGACCATGGGCGGCGAATCCGGCGGCGAGGAGCCACCTCCGCCCGACGACGACGCCGAAATTCGCAAGCGTCGGGCCATGGAACAACCCAACGCTCAAGGCAGGACGCCATGATGGGGGCCGGCGCGCGACTGCGCGAACTGATCGACCTCGCTCACGAGGATTCCAGTGACCGGCGTCGCGACCTGCTGCGCGGGATCACCGACGCCTTCTTCAGCCGCGACCTGCACGGAGCGCCGGAGATGGCGCTGTTCGATGACGTGCTGAGCCAGCTTGCCAGTGAGATGGAGACGGCCGTCCGCGCTGATCTGGCCGCACGCATGGCTGACCGGCAGGATGCGCCGACCGGCCTGCTGAGGCGCCTGGCGCATGACGACATCACGGTGGCGGCGCCAGTCCTGCGCCGGTCCGCCAGCCTGTCCGAAGACGACCTGATGAGCGTCGCGCGCTCTCGGGGGCAGGGACACCTTCAGGCCATTTCAGGCCGGGCGCACGTGCCGCAGGCCGTGTCCGACGTCATCGTTGATCGCGGCGACGACGAGACCCTGACCGTTCTGGTGGGCAACGAAGGCGCCCAGCTGTCGCGGAGCGCGCACGAGAAGGTCGTTGACCGCGCCGCCGCCAGTCCGCGTCTGCAGGAGGCGGTGGTCAATCGCAGGGCCCTGCCTGTCGACCTGCTGAACGAGATGTACTTCGTGGTCGAGGCGAGGCTGCGCCAGCAGATCATGGCGCGCAACGCCCAGATCGACCCAAGCGACCTTGAAGCGGCGCTGAAGCGCGGCCGACTGAATGTCGCGATCGCTGATGGAGCCCTGCCGGACGACTACAGCGAGGCCGAGCGGGCCGTTCGGGAAATGAAGTCGCGCGGCGAGCTGGGGCCGCGCGTCCTGGCCGGGATGCTGCGCGCGCGGCAGTCGACGCGCTTCCTCGTGGCGCTGGCCGAGCTGTCGGGCGTCGATTTCCATACCGCCCGGCGAATCGTCGAGCGGCGAGAGCTGGATGCGCTGGCCATCATCTGCAAGGCGGCCAGCTTCGAGCCCAGCCTGTTCCTGACCTTCGCGGTGCTGATCCTCGACCGCGACGAGGACGTGATGGGCAAGGCGCGGTCCTACGGCCAACTGTACGCAGAGCTGCCGGCCGAGGTGGCGCAGCGCACGCTTCGCTTTTGGCGCATGCGCCGCCAGACGGGCGATGTGGCGGCGGCCTGAGCCGTCAGCCGGCCGCGCGTTCCCGCAGACGTTCCAGACCCCGCGCGGCCAGGTCGCTGTAGGCCCGCAGGCCCCGCTCGGCGAAGACCGTCAGGGCTTCGTCATAGGCCATCGCCGCGTCCGGCAGCCGTTCCTGTCCCCGACCGGTAACCTCGACCCGCAATTCATAGAGCCGCGCCAGGCCAAGCTGGGTGACGGCCCAGGCCAGGGCATCGCGGCCGGTGAACCCTGCGGTCAGTTCGGTGCGCAGGGCGGCTTCGGCGGCGTCGAGAACCGCGATGTCGCCAGTCGCCTCGGCCAGGCGCCCAAGGCAGACCGACCGGGCGTTGGCTGCAAGGGCCCGCAGCGCCAGGGCGGGCTCGCGACGCAGAAGCAGTTCGGCGCGGTCGAAGCAGGCGAGCGCCTGGTCGAAGGCGCGTGGACTGTCGGTCGCTTCGCCCATGGCCTGCAGGGCCTGGCCGAGCGCGATCTGCGCGCGGGCCCAGTCGAGGGGGCTGTGGTCGCGGTCGATATCGCCGATGGCTTGCGTCAGTCGCTCGACCCCGTCAGCGATGGCTCCGGCATCGCCTGTCATTTCACCGCTGAGAGTCAGGATCTCGCCCCGACGCAGGCCGAGGCGCGCGGCGGCGAGCGGTTCGTGGTCGGGGCTGAGGTCGCGTTCGGCAGCCGCCAGTTCGGTCAGGGCGCAGGTCAGGAGGCGATCGTCCTTGAGACGGGCGCCGCAGGCGGCCAGCAGGTCGGCCAGCGCCATGCGATGCTCGACAGCGGCGAGCCGGGCGACGCCGTCCCGCCGGGCCAGGGTGCGGAGCGCAGCCAGGGGCGCCTCGAACGCCGCGGCGGACGCGAGCGCGGCGTCGAGGTCGCCGTCGCCGAGCGCCTTGCGGCCGGCGAGGGCGGCGAGGCCCAGCTGGGCCAGAAGGGCGGGGCGGCCGGACGTCTCGGCGACCCGGCGCAGGATGAAGCCTATGGCGGGCTCCAGACCATCGTCGCCGAACAGCTCGACCCCGAGACCGGCGCATGCGGCCTGATCGAGCTCGGCTTCGTGCTGGAGTTCGCGGCGCCGCCCGCCCTCGGCCTTGGCGGCCGCGCTCTCGGCGAAAGCGGCGGCGCGACGCAGGGTCATGGGGTCGCCGGTTCGCCGGGCCAGCTCGCGCCAGACCCGGGCGGCGGCAAGGGCGGCGCGCGCCGGATCGGGTGCGCTTACGCGGCCAGCGGCGATGGCCGCGCCGCGCGCCTCGGCCTTGAGCATGCCAAGGTCGAGCAGATCGAGGAGGGTGACGTCGCCTCCCGTGAGGCCGTCGCGCAGCGGAACGCCGGCGCGGCCGGCGAAGGCGCGGCGCAGGTCCCGGCCGAAATCGAACATCCCGCTCATGGGCCTCCCGTGGGGCTCGTCCCGCGCCGGTACAGTCCAGCGTCAGTCCCAGGGTTCAGAGCAAACCCCGGTCCGACAGCGTTTACAACTCGTTAACCATAATTTCCTGAGTGGAACTCACAGGATTGTTCCCGCGACGCGTGACCAGGCGGCAGCGCGGCCCGGCGCGGAGACGCACTGGCTGAACGCGCATGAGGTCGATGGAGCGCGTCGCGAGAGGGCGGCCCGTCAGAAGGGAATAGGCTCGTTGGGAAGCTGGTTCGGCGCGCTGGCGCCCGGCTGGGCCGTGGGCGGCGGAGGCTCGGGTTCGGGATCCGGCTCGCGCGTCAGGACCTCGAGCTCGGAGCCCATGCGGCCGAAGTCGTCGGCCAGACCGCCGTAGAAGCCGTTGCGCGGATCCGGTTCCATCTCGGGCTCGGGATCGGGCAGCAGCCAGTCGAAATCCCGCGCCGGGAGGCCCTGGTGGGCGACGACCATGAACTGGCGCCAGATGGTCGCGGGCATGCCGCCGCCGGCGACCCGCTCCATCGGCGTGTCGTCGTCGTTGCCGACCCAGACGCCGGTGACGTAGTCGGGGGTGAAGCCGATGAACCAGGCGTCGCGGAAGTTCTGGCTGGTGCCCGTCTTGCCGGCAGCGGGGCGGCCGAACGCTGCGCGTGTCCCGGTGCCGCGCTCGACCACGCCCTTCATCATGTTCACCATGATCGAGGCATAGGCGATGTCGTAGACCGGTGCGCCGGACCGGGCCGAGCGGCTGTAGATCGGCTGGCCGTCCTGGGTGACGATGCTCTCGATGATGTAGGGCTGCACCCGCTGGCCGGCCTGCTGGAATACCTGGAAGGCGCTGACCAGCTCCAGGAGGTTGACCTCGTAGGAGCCCAACGAGACGGACAGGTCCGGCCGGGGCGGAATGGTGGTGAAGCCGAACCGCCGCGAGATCTCGCCGATCCCCGGTCCGCCGACCTCCTTGCCGATCTGGACGGCGATGGTGTTGACCGAGCGGGCCAGCGCGTCCTTGACCGGCATCGCGCCGCGAAAGCCGCCGCCGTAGTTTTCCGGCGCCCAGTCGCCGAGCTTGATGGGGGCGTCGACCCGAATGTCGGTCGGCAGCATGCCGCGTTCGACGGCGGCGGCGTAGACGAAGGGCTTGAAGGTCGATCCCGGCTGGCGTTTGGCCTGGACCGCGCGATTGAACGGCGCCTCGTCGAAGTCGAGACCGCCGACCATGGCCCGGATGGCGCCGTCGGGCGCCAGGGTCAGCAGCGAGGCCTGGGTCGCCTTGGCCTTGGCGCCGTCGGTCTGGATGACGCGCCGGACGATGTCGGCGCCGGCCTTCTGCAGGCCGCTGTCGATGGTCAGCCGCACGGTCAGGTCAGGGGCGTTGGCGCCGGCGATCTTCACCGCCTCGGTCGTGGCGTAGTCGAGAATGTAGCCGAGGTCGCCCTCGTCCTGGGCCGCGGTGGGCGCCAGTGTGGGGGTCTCGGCCCGGGCGGCCAGTTCCTGTTCGCGAGTGATCCAGCCTTCGCGGCGCATGCGATCAAGAACCAGCCACGAGCGCTCGCGGGCGGCGGCCATGTTCTTCGTCAGGGCCAGGCGTGAGGGAGCCTTGGGCAGCGAGGCCAGCAGCGCCGCCTCGGCGATGGTCAGTTGGGACGCCGGCTTGCCGAAGTAGCTGCGCGAGGCGCCGTCGATGCCGAACGTGTTGGCGCCGAAGTAGATGCGGTTGAGATAGAGCTCGAGGATCTCGTCGCGGCTGAGCACCTTGAACAGCTGCCGGGCCATGACCGCTTCGTGCAGCTTGCGCTTCAGCGTCTGCTCCGGGGTCAGGAAGAGACCCTTGGCCAGTTGCTGGGTGATCGTCGAACCGCCCTGCACGGTGCGGCCTGCGCGCCAGTTCACGTAGAGGGCCCGGGCGATGCCGTGCAGATCGAGGGCGCCGTGCTTGTAGAAGCGTCGGTCCTCGGCGGCCAGGAAGGCCTGGGGCACGTGCTCCGGCAACTGGGCCAGGGTGATGCGCTCGCCGTAGCGAGGCCCGCGCGTGGCGATGTGCTCGCCCTTGCGATCCAGGAAGCGGATGCCCGGCGCGCGGTTTACCGCGAACAGGGCCTCTCGGGCCGGCAGGTCCGGGACGTCGGTGAGGTACTTCTGCCAGATGTAGACCCCGCCGGCGGTCGCGGCGGTGACGCCGATGACCAGCAGGACGGCCAGGGTGATCCAGAGCCACTTGAAGCGTCCCAGAATGCGACGGACCCGCTCCCAGTCCCATCCCTGGCCAGGTTCACGCGGCGGGCGAGGCGGTTTGGGGGGCTTGGGCGGCTTCTCGGCCTTTGGCGGCTTCGGAGGTTTGGGCGCCTTGGCAGGTTTTGGCGGCTTCTCGCGGCGGGCGAATGGGGCCGCCTCCTCGCGGGAGGGCGGCGCGGGCGGCGACGGCTGGGGCTCTTCCGGGCGCGAGGGCCGGGACTCCGGAAAGCGGTACGGTTCGATGGACCAGTCGTCGGACACGTCGATTGTTAACCTAGCGGCGAGGACACGAGCGGTTTAGGACGCAAGGACCATGCCGCGCAAACCCTTCTGGGAAACCAAGACCCTGGCGGAGATGTCGCCGCGCGAGTGGGAGAGCCTATGCGACGGCTGCGGCCTTTGCTGCCTGGTTCGCTTCGAGGACGAGGATACGGGCGAGGTGATCCCCACGCGGGTGCATTGCCGGCTGTTCGATCCGGACCAGTGCCGCTGCACCGACTACGAGAACCGCAAGGTGCACGTTCCCGACTGCATCAAGCTGACGCCGAACAATATCGAGGCGCTGGAGTGGATGCCGCCGTCCTGCGCCTATCGTCGGTTGCACGAGGGCAAGCCGCTGCCGGCCTGGCATCCGCTGCTGACGGGCGATCCCGAGAGCGTTCACAGGGCGGGGGTGTCGGTGCGCGGTCAGACGATCAACGAGGATACGCTCGAGGACGTGGAAGACGCGCTGGACTTCGCTGCGTGGGATTTGACGCGGGACAAGGGGGACGAGCCCTTCGAAGGCTGACGACGAAAGCGGCGCCCGGGCCGGGCGGCTGATCACCAGCGGGGCGGTTCGCCCACGATCCGGGGCGCTATCGGTCGTGATAAAAATGTCACATGGGCGGTTGCGCCATTCCTGACATAGCTTAGGTATCGGGCCTGAGTGAGATTCCACCCGAGAGGACGAGTTTGGCGCGCGACCCTTATCTTGAGCTGGGCGTGGCCCGCGGGGCGAGCGCGGACGACATCCGCAAGGCTTTCCGAAAGCTGGCCAAGCAACACCACCCCGACGCCAATCCGGGCGACGCGTCGGCCGAGGAGAAGTTCAAGCGCGCCTCCGCCGCCTTCGACATTCTGGGTGACGAGGCCAAGCGCAAGCGTTTCGACCGCGGCGAGATCGACGCCGAGGGGCGCGAGCGGCATGCCGGATTCTCCGGGCGGCCGGGCGGCGGCTTCGGCGCGGGCGGCACCGAGTACGGCGGCGGCTGGTCGCCGCGCGGCGGCCAGTTCGAAGGGGGCGTCGACCTGAACGACGTCCTGGGCGAGATGTTCGGCAACCGGGGGCCGGGCGCGGCGCGGGGCTTCGGCTCCTTTTCGGGCAAGGGCCAGGACCTGCGGGCGCGCCTGGACATCGACCTGGAAGACGCTATTCGCGGCGGCAAGAAGCGGATCGCCTTTTCGGACGGCCGCACCCTGGAAGTCGCTATCCCCAAGGGCGCCCAGGACGGCCAGACGCTGCGGCTGAAGGGCCAGGGCGCGCCGGGGCGGAGCGGACCTGGAGACGCGCTGATCGAGCTGGGCATCAAGCCGCACCCGGTCTACCGCCGCGAAGGCGACACCCTGGTGATGGACGTGCCGATCTCGGTTCCGGACGCTGTTCTCGGCGGCAAGGTGGAGGCGCCGACGCCGGATGGCGCCGTATCGCTGACGGTGCCCAAGGGTTCGAACAGCGGCGCGCAGCTGCGACTTAAGGGCAGGGGCTTCATCGACGCCAAGGGCAAGCGTGGCGACCTGCTGGCGCGGCTGATCGTCACCCTGCCCGAGACGACCGATGCGGAGCTCGAGAAGTTCGCCCAGGATTGGCGGGCCAGGCGGCCCTACACGCCGCGCAAACGCTAGATTTTTCGAGGGTTCGGAGGCGGAAAGAGCCCGCCGCGGCGTTGAAGGGGTCGCCCCGGACGGGCGTGCTGATGACAGGGACGCCTCGCCGTCCCATAACGAGCGCATTCAGCCGCCATTCAGACCGCCGGGCCTAGAGGGAAAGGCATGAAACGGTTCCTTGTTCTCTTCGCCGCCGCCCTGATCAGCGCCGCCACCCCGGCGATCGCTGACGCGCAGCCGCGCGGCCAGCGGGGAGACCAGCAGTTCGAGGAGCCGCAGCGGGGCGACCGCAGCGGACGCGGGCGCAGCAATGACCGCGGACAATCCCAGGAGCGCGAGATTCCGCTGCCGACGCTTATCCGCATGGTCGAGCGGTCGACCGGCGGCGAGTATGTCAACGCCAACCCGCGCATGATGGGCGGGCGGAAGTTCTACTGGATGCGCCTCCGGTTTCCAGGCGGACGCTTCCAAGACTACATGGTCGACGCCACGACCGGCCAGTTCTGACCTATCTTTCTGATTTCGAGGACGAACGATGCGTATCCTGCTCGTCGAAGACGATCCCGACCTGTCGCGGCAGCTGAAGCTGGCCCTCGGCGACGCCGGATATGCCGTGGACCACGCGCCCGATGGCGAGGAAGGCCATTTCCTGGGCGAGACAGAGCCCTACGACGCCATCGTCCTGGACCTGGGTCTGCCCAAGATGGACGGGGTCTCGGTGCTGGAGCGCTGGCGGCGCGAAAACGTCGTCACGCCGGTCATCATCCTGACGGCGCGCGACAATTGGAGCCAGAAGGTCGCCGGGTTCGATGCGGGGGCCGACGACTACCTGACCAAGCCGTTCCACACGGAAGAGCTCCTGGCGCGGCTGCGAGCGCTCGTGCGCCGCTCGGCCGGCCATGCCAGCCCGCAACTGTCCTGCGGCGCCCTGCGCCTTGATCCGCGCGCCGCGCGGGCCAGCGTGGATGGCGAACCCCTCCGACTGACATCGCTCGAATACCGGCTGCTGCACTACATGATGATGCACCAGGGCCGGGTCATCGGCCGCACCGAACTGGTCGAGCATCTGTATGATCAGGACTTCGACCGCGACTCCAACACCATCGAGGTGTTCATCGGCCGTCTGCGCAAGAAGATCGGGCCCGACAGGATCGAGACCGTTCGGGGGCTCGGCTATCGCATTGCGCCGCTGGCGGGCGAGGGAGAGGCCGAGGCGTGAGTTCGGCCGGCGCGCGGCGCTGGAGGCTGCGGTCCTCCTCCCTGGTTCTGCGGCTGGTGCTGCTGGCCGGGGTCTGGAGCGTCGCCCTGCTGGTGCTGGCCGGATTCGGCCTGAACCACCTCTTTCGCGAAGCATCCGTCACCCGGTTCGAAGCCGGGCTGGAGGAATCGCTGCGCAGCCTCGCGGCCGAAACGACGATCGATAGCGGTCAGGTCTATGCGCCGCCCATGACCGACGTGCGGGCGTTTCGCCCCTACAGCGGCTTCTACTGGCAGATCGCTGAGTTTGACGCCAAGGGCGGCGTCAATCCGCTCGTGCGGTCGCGCTCGCTATGGGATGGCGCCCTGGCGACCCCGCCGCAGATCGCCGAGGAGATCCGGCGCAAGCCGGGTGTAAGCGTCTTCTTCAACGCCACCGACCAGCTGGGCAAGCCCCTGCTGGTGGCGGCTCAGGTGGGCAGCATCCCGGGCCGTGAAGCGCCGGTGATCTTCATGTCGGCGGAAAACCGCGAGTCCATCGATGAGGCGTCCAACGCCTTCGCGGTCACCATGGTCGGAGCCCTCGTGCTGCTGGGAGCCGGCTTGATCGCGGCTGTCTATGTGCAGGTGCGGGTCGGCCTCCTGCCCCTGTTCCGCCTGCGGCGTGAGGTCTCGCAGGTTCGCAAGGGCAAGGCAGAGCGCCTGGTTGGAGACTATCCGGACGAACTGGCGCCGTTGGCAGGGGAGCTCAACTCCCTGGTCGAGCACAATCAGGACGTCGTCTAGCGCCAGCGCACCCATGTCGGCAATCTCGCCCATGCGCGGAAGACACCGATCTCGGTCATGCTGACCGAGGCGCGCCAGCAGCCGGGCCAGCTGTCGGAAGTTGTCGAGCGCCAGGCCGAAGCCATGCGCGGACATGTCGAGCACCATCTGCGACGCGCCCGGGCGGCGGCGCGGTCGCAGACGATCGGCGAACGCACGGACGTCTCCGAAGTGCTGGATGAACTCGCCAGCGCGCTCGAGCGCATCTTTCAGGACAAGGGCGTCGAGATCGACTGGCGCGCGCCGGACGATCTGTGCTTCCGCGGCGAGCGCCAGGATTTGCAGGAACTGGCCGGCAACATCATCGAGAACGCCGGCAAGTGGTGCAAACGACGCGTGCGCGTCGACGCCCGGCCGGATGGCGAGGACTGGATGGTGCTGAGCGTCGAGGATGACGGGCCCGGCCTGCCGGCCGACCGCCGGGGCGAGGTGCTCAAGCGCGGCGCCCGGCTGGACGAAAGCGCCCCGGGCTCAGGGCTCGGATTGGCTATCGTCGACGAGCTGGCGCGAGCCTACGGCGGCGACGTCAGCCTGGACGATGCGGCGATGGGCGGCCTGAAGGTCAGCGTCAGATTGCCGCGCGCCGAAACCTGAAATCCCCATTTCGGCCTTCGTTAACCCTCCTGTGGCGTCATCTGAACGAATTATCGCCAATGAAGGCGAGGCGTGGGCTGCGACATGAATGAGCTATCGCCGGCGAAGGCCGGGCTGCTCAAGACGATCATCGAAGCGTCGCCTGACCACGCGCTGGGTCGGCTGGAGCATCTGCTCGCCGATCCTTCGGTGCGGGACGGAGCGCTTGGCGCGGTGTGGACTCTTGTCGCCTACGAGAGCCGGGATCGCCGCGATCGTGATGCGGTTCTGGCCCCGGTAGCGGGTCTCTTCGGAGCTGGTGTGCCGCGTCCCCTGCGCACGGCGCTGTGGAAACACCTCAAGCGCGCCTACCCCGACGAGATGCAGGAGGCGGTGCGCGCAACCTCCGCCTGGGACCCGTCCGAGATTGATACGGCGCCGTATGATCGGCTTTGCGCCCTCGCGGCCCAAGATCTGCGGGACGAGCCGCCGGCTGACCAGCTCGCGGCCTGGCCCTCGACCGATCGCCATGCGCTCGCCGAAGCGCTGGATCTGGCGGCGATTGTCAGGCGCTGCCAGCCGCACGTCGCCGACTGGCTCAACCGGATGGATCAGGAGCGGCGGGCCATGGCGCGGCTCGCCTACCGCGACTGTGTCGCCATCCGGCCCGACGCCGGGCCTCTGTTCTTCCGTCTGCTGTCGAGCGGCATGGCAGAGCCGTGGATGGTGATGCGCCTGATCTCGGCGGTCATGGATCGCCCCACCGAGCGCTATATCGCCTCATCGGAGCTGGCGGTCTTCGGCGAGGAAACGCTTGATGCCGCCGAAGCCTGTCTTGAGGCCGTACGGGCCTTCAATCCGGACGGCGGGGTCGAGGCGGCGCGCCAGGCCGGCGTGGCCGTGCGACGCGGCTGCGAAGCGTTGGCGGAACTTGAGGACGCCATCCAGCTCAGCAGAGACGCCGATTGGGGGCAGCGCGCGGCCAGGGCCAAGCGTGGTCTGGCTGACGCGGTGGAAGATCGATTGAAGGCCATCGAGAAGGCGCTGGGCCAAGCCCTGCCGATGCAGTCGATCCGCTACAGCGCCCGCCTGATCAAGGCCGCGCCGAAGCTTGTCGCTGATCCCGACCCCGCGGCTGTGAACCGCGTCACCAGTCTGCTGGTGTTCGCCGAGGCTGTGCGGTCGAACGCGGACTTCGGCGGCTTCGGCTCAACGCGCGCCCGCATCCTTGAAGCCGTCGACAAGGTCATCGATCCCTATGTCGAGGAAGTCCTCGATCACCTGCGGGCCGAAGAAACCTCCGAGGAAGAGGCGGCGCGGTCGCGCGCCTACCTGGAGATCGCCGCCGATCTGCTGGCTCTGGCCAAGGACGAGCGCAGCGGTCAGATCGTGCGCCGACGGCTGGCCGCGGCCTGATCCATCTCAATCTTGCTCCGGCGCCATTCTGTCGCCTCGCCTAGCGTCCGCTAATCCGCTAACAGCGCGGCATGCTTCTGTTCTGGACGCTCGCCGCGGCGCTGTCCGCCGCTGCCGCCGGTCTGATCCTGGCCCGCGCGAAGCGCGCGGAAGGTCGAGCCGTGGCCGAGGACCCGACCCTGGCGGTCCACCGTCGCCAACTCGCCGAAATCGATGATCTGGTCGCACGAGGCCTGTTGGGTGAGAACGAGCGGGAGGCGGCGCGCGCCGAGGCGGGGCGGCGGCTCTTGCACGCTGCCGACGAGGCGCGTCCCTTGCCCACGAGCAGCGGTGGCCGCAAGCTGGCTCTGGCCGCAGCAGCCGCGCTGCCGCTGGCGGCCGTGGGCGCCTATCTCTTCCTGGGGTCGCCAGGCGAGGCGGACGCGCCTGTGGCCGCAAGGGTCGAGGCGTGGCGGAAGAGTGATCTGAGGTCGCTTGAGCCCCTGCAGCTGGTTGCCGTACGCGAGGCCGAAGTCGGCGAGCGGCCGGACGATCCGGCGTCTCATGCCGCGCTCGGCGCGGCCAGACTGTGGGCGGGCGATGCGCTGGGGGCCTCCAAGGCGCTGCGCCAGGCGGTGGCCCTGGCGCCGGACGAGCCAGTGCTCTGGACCCTGCTCGGGGAAGTGTTCGTCAACCTGTCTGGCGGCGAGGTCGGCCCCGATGCGCGGCAGGCGTTCACCCAGGCCTACCGGCTGGATCCGCAGGCGATCAGCCCGCGCTATCACCTGGGGCTGGCTCTGATCGAGGATGGACGGGTCGGCGAGGGTCTCTCCGCCTGGCGCTCACTCCTGGCCGACACGCCGCCATCCGATCCCCGCCGCGCCGACCTGGCCCAGCGGATAGAGATGGTCGAGAAGGCCGGCGGCATTCCCCAGGCGCCGCCCGCCGGCGCCGAGCCTGACGCCGCGGCGATCGAGGGCATGGTGGCTGGTCTCGCCGCGCGCCTGGAAGAGCAGCCGGATGATCCCGAGGGCTGGGTGCGTCTGGTGCGCGCCTATGCGGTGCTCGGGCGCACGGCCGACAGGGACCGGGCCGTGTCCCGGGCGCGACGACTGTTCAAGGACCGGCCGGAAGTGCTGGAGGCGCTGGACGTGGCCATGGAGGTTCCGAAATGAGGTTCTGGCCCAAGTCGCGGACGGCGCGCCGGCGCCTGATGGTGGTCCTCGCGGTGGCGCCGGTGCTGGCGCTGGCGGTGGGGCTGACGCTGTTCGGCATGCGCGACAGCATCTCGCTGTTCCGCACCCCCGGCCAGTTGGTCGAGACTCCGATAGAGCCCGGCCGGCGTTTCCAGCTGGGCGGCCTGGTCGAGAATGGCAGCCTGCAGCCCGCGCCCGGCGGGGCGATGACCTTCCGGGTGACCGACAACGCCGCCTCGATGAAGGTGCTCTACAGCGGTGAAGTCACGGGGCTGTTCCGCGAGGGGCAGGGCGTGGTCGCCGAGGGGCAGTTGCGGGAAGACGGGGTCTTCGTCGCGCGCCGGGTTCTCGCCAAGCACGACGAGAAGTACATCCCGCGCGAGGTCGCCAAGGCCATCAAGGATCAGGGCGAGTGGCGCGGCGACGGCGCCGGGCGGCAGGCCGAGGCTGCCGGGCAGGGGAATGGCGGCCGATGATGATCGTCGAGACAGGCGCGTTTTGCCTGGCGCTGGCCTTTGTCCTGGCCGTCGGCCAGACCCTGCTTTCGGCCGCCGGCGGGCGCCGGCTGGTCCTGGCCGGAGCGGGTGAAGGGGCCGCGATCGCTGGCTTCGTGGCGGTCGGTCTGGCGTTCGCCGCCTTGGTGTGGGCGTTTGTCGGCAGCGACTTTTCGGTGGCCAACGTGGCCGCCAATTCCCACACCCACAAGCCGCTGATGTACAAGATCGCCGGCGCCTGGGGCAGCCACGAGGGCTCGATGCTCCTCTGGTGCCTTGCGCTGACCGGTTTCGGCGCGGCGGTGGCGCTCTGGGGGCGTGACCTGCCAGGCGACCTGCGGGCGATGACACTGGCGGCTCAGGGCCTGCTGGGCGTGCTGTTCCTGGGCTACACCCTGTTCGCCTCAAATCCGCTGGCGCGGCTGGCGGAGGCTCCGGTCGAGGGCCGGTCGCTTAATCCGTTGCTGCAGGATCCGGCGCTGGTGCTGCACCCGCCGTTCCTCTACCTCGGCTATGTCGGCTTCTCGGTGGTGTTCAGCCTGGCCGTCGCCGCCCTGATCACCGGCCGGGTCGACGCCGCCTGGGCGCGGTGGGTGCGGCCGTGGACGCTGGCGGCCTGGAGCTTTCTGACCATCGGCATCACGCTCGGCTCCTTCTGGGCTTACTACGAGCTCGGCTGGGGCGGCTGGTGGTTCTGGGACCCGGTCGAGAACGCCTCGTTCATGCCCTGGCTGATCGGCGCGGCTCTGCTGCACTCGGCCGTCGTGACCGAGAAGCGCGGGGCGTTGCCCGGCTGGACCGTGTTCCTCGCGCTGGCGGCCTTCACCTTCTCCATGCTGGGCGCCTTCCTCGTGCGATCGGGTGTCCTGACCAGCGTGCACGCCTTCGCGGTTGATCCCACGCGCGGCATGTTGCTGCTCGGCATCCTCGGCCTGACGGCCGGCGCCGGGTTCGCCCTATTCGCCTGGCGCTTCCCCGCCCTCTCGTCCGGCGGCGGCTTCAAGCCGGTCAGCCGGGAGAGCGCGATCGTGGTCAACAACATCGTGCTGACGGTCGCCACCGCAGCGGTGCTGTTCGGCACCCTCTATCCGCTGATCCGCGAGGCCATGACCGGCGAGACAATCTCGGTGGGCCCGCCCTACTTCAATCTGGTCTTCACGCCGGTGATGGCCGTGGGCCTGCTGATCCTGCCTTTCGGGCCCATGCTGGCCTGGAAGCGCGGTGACGCCTACGGCGCGATGCAACGGTTGTGGCTGGCGGCCGCCCTGGCGGTTGGCGCGGGACTTCTGGCTCTTGCCATCGTCAGCCCGCGCAAGGCGCTGGCCAGCGCGGGCCTGGCGCTAGGATTCTGGCTGATCTTCGGGGCGATCGCCGAACTGGCCGAGCGTGTGCGTCTGCTGAAGGCGCCGCTGGCCGAGGTCGCCCGCCGCACCGGAGGGCTGCCGCGCGGGGCCTGGGGCTCCACCCTGGCGCACGCCGGCCTTGGGATCTTCATCCTAGGCGCCTGCTTCGAGACCGCCTGGAAAGTGGAGGCGGCCCAGGTGATCTCGCCGGGCAGCACGCTGTCGCTGGGCGGCTACGAATTGTCGCTCGACAAGGTGTCGGTCGTCGACGGGCCAAACTTCCTGGCCGAGGAAGGCGTGCTGACCGTGCGCAAGGGCGGGGCGGCGGTCTGCGAGGCGAGGCCCCAGCGGCGGGTCTATCCGGCGGGCGGCCAGACGACGCAGGAAGTGGCCATCTGCTATCGCGGCCTTGATCAGGTCTATGTGACGCTCGGCGACCGCCGCTCGACCGCGGAAGGCAAGCCGGGTTGGCTTGTGCGCGCCTACTTCAATCCATGGGTGCAGCTGATCTTCATCGGCCCGCTGCTGGTGGCCATCGGCGGGGGAATTTCCCTGTCAGACCGGCGCCTTCGGCTCGGCGTCGGGCGCAAGGCCCGGGAGGCGGGAGCATGACCGGTCGCGGGATGATCCGAATTCTCGCCGGCCTGCTTGCCGCTGTGCTGCTCACGGCCGCGGCTTCCGACCCGGCCGAACGGCTCCCCGATCCGGCGCAGGAAGCGCGGGCGCGGGCGCTGTTCACGGAGGTCCGGTGCCTGGTCTGCCAGAACGAGTCGATCGACGACTCCTCGGCCGAGCTGGCGCAGGACCTGCGCAAGGTCGTGCGCGAACAGGTCGTGGCCGGCCGGAGCGACCAGCAGATCCGCGAATTCCTCGTCGACCGCTATGGCGAGTTCGTGCTGCTCAAGCCGTCGTTCTCGATGGCCAACCTGGCGCTGTGGCTGGCGCCCTTGCTGGTCGGACTGATCGGGGTCGGGCTTCTGATCGCGCGGCTACGGGCCAGGCCGGCAGATGCGCCGCTGAGCGCCGAAGAGGAATCCAGGCTGGTCAAACTTGCCGCCGAGGACGCGGACTGACGCCAAGCCGCCGCATTTGCGCCGCAACAAACACCCGCAGGATGACGGAAAGATAATCCTTGCGCCGTTGCGCAATGCTGCGGCGCGTCTAGGTTAGAGATCGAGATGTCCGGACGTATCCGGACCAGGGACCGACGCGATATGGCTTCGAAGAAGAGTGGATTTGTCGTGGGCGCCATCGCCGGCGTCAGCGTGGCGATCGCCGCTGCGGCGGGCGCCGGCATGCGGATGGCTCCGGCCATGGCCCAGCCGGTCGCCATGGCGCCTGGCGAGCAGGGCGCGGTCACCCGCGTCAACTTCGCGCCGCCACCCGGCGCGCCGATGTCGTTCGCCGACATCTTCGAGAAGGTCTCGCCAGCCGTCGTTTCGATCGATGTGAAGTCGAAAGTCGATGCGCGCAGCCTGCGCGGCATCCCCGGCCTGCCCTTCTTCAACAACCCCCAACCCGGACAGCCGGGACAGGAAGGCGAAGAGGGCGAACAGGGTGAAGGCGGGGCGCTGCCCCGTCAGGCCTCGTCGGGCTCGGGCTTCTTCATCTCGGCTGACGGCTACCTCGTCACCAACAACCACGTCGTCGAGGATGCAGACGAGATCATCGTCACGCTCAAGGACGGTCGTGAACTGAAGGCCACGCTGGTCGGCCGCGACGACGATACCGATCTTGCCGTACTCAAGGTGCCGGGCTCGGGCTTCGCCTTCGTCAGCTTCGAGCAGTCGGCCAAGCCGCGCGTCGGCGACTGGGTCATCACCGTCGGCAACCCCTTCGGCCTGGGCGGCACGGCGACGGCCGGCATCGTCTCGGCGCTGCAACGCGACATCAACGACGGTCCCTTCGTCGACTACATCCAGGTCGACGCGGCGATCAACCGGGGCAACTCCGGCGGTCCGACGTTCGACGTCTACGGCCGTGTGATCGGCGTCAACACCGCCATCTTCTCCCCGACCGGCGGCTCGGTCGGCATCGGCTTCGCCATTCCGGCTGACCTGGCCGAGAACGTGGTCAAGCAGATCATGTCCAAGGGGAAGGTGACGCGTGGCTACATGGGCGCCACCATCCAGAATCTGGACGCCGATGGCTCCGAGGCTCTCGGCCTTGGCCCGATCAAGGCGGCGATCGTCAGCGATCTGACCCCCGGCGGTCCGGCAAGCAAGGGCGGGCTCAAGCGCGACGACGTGGTGGTCGCCATCAACGGCGTGAAGGTAACCTCGTCCACGGTCCTGACCCGCGAAGTGGCCAAGACCCAACCGGGCGACGTGATGAAGCTTGAAGTCTTCCGGGACGGTCGGCGTCAGAATGTTCAGATCACCTCGGGCACCCGTCCGACGCGTCGCGAACTGGAGCTTGCGCAGCAGGAGGCGGCGCGTCCGACGCCCGCACCCAAGACCACCCCGCAGTCGACGCCGAAGTCGGACACGCCGGCCCAGCGACCGATCGTCCTGGGCATGGCCCTCGCCCCGCTCGACGCGGCCGGCAAGGAGCAGCATGGCGTGGCCGGGGGCGTGGTGGTCGAGAATATCCGCGCCGATTCCTACGCCGCAGAGCAGGGAATTCGTCGCGGCCAGGTGATCGTCAGCGTCAACACCCGCGAGGTGTCCAGCGCCACCGAGGTTTCCGCCGCTGTCGAGGCCGCCCGCAAGGCTGGCCGTCCGACGGTCCTGCTCGGCATCGCCATCGGCGGAGCCACCACCTTCGTGCCGATCAAACTCGGGTAGCATGCGCGGCGGCGGCCCTGAGTCGGCCGTCGCCGCCATGCGGGGGCAAGTGATGCGCATTCTGATCATCGAAGACGACCTGGAAGCGGCCGAGGCCATGCGCCGCGGCCTGGGCGAAGCCGGCTACGACTGCGAGCACGCGCCGGATGGCGAGCTGGGTCTGGCGGCCGCGCGAGGCGGCGGCTTCAACGTGCTGATCGTCGACCGGATGATGCCCAAGCGCGACGGCGTCAGCGTCGTCGAGACCCTGCGTCGCGAGGGCGACGACACTCCGGTGCTGTTCCTGTCGGCCCTGGGTGAGATCGACGACCGCGTGACGGGGCTCAAAGCGGGCGCCGACGACTATCTGGTCAAGCCCTACGCCTTTCCCGAGCTGATGGCGCGGGTGGAAGCCCTCGCCCGCCGCCGGGAGACCGGCGCGGTGTCGACGACGCTGAAGGTTGGCGACCTGGAGATGAACCTGCTCACGCGTGAGGTTCACAGGTCCGGCACGGAAGTGGACCTGCAGCCGCGAGAGTTCCAGCTGCTGGAGTTCCTGATGCGCCACGCCGGCCAGTCGGTGACCCGCACGATGCTGCTGGAGAAGGTCTGGGAATATCACTTCGACCCGCAGACCAACGTCATCGACGTGCATATCTCGCGACTGCGCTCGAAGATCGACAAGGGGTTCGACCGCCAGATGCTGCAGACGGTTCGTGGGGCCGGCTACCGGCTCGACCCGTAGGAGAGCGCCGTGGCGGCGCTGCGCCTGCCCAGCCTGATCCGGACAACAACCTTCCGGCTGACGCTGCTGTTCCTGGCGCTGTTCGCGGCGGCGGCGGCGGCGTTCCTGGGCTATATCTACGTCGCCACCGCGGGCGAGGTCAGTCGGCGGGTCGAACGCGAGATCGTCCGCGAGATGAACTCGCTGGAGGCGGCCTATCGCCAGGGCGGCGCCGATGCGGTGAACACCGCGATCATCGAGCGGACCGCCAGCGAGCGCCCGTACATCTACATCCTGATGGACAGCACGGGTCGCAAGATCAGCGGCACGATCCCGGTCTCGCCGATCGATCCTGAAGGGTCGGGCGAGGCGTGGGATGGCTTCACCCTGACCGATACCGACGCCGATGGCGGACAGGTGCGGCGGCAGGCGCGGGGGCTGCAGCGACGCCTGCCCGGCGGGCAGTATCTGTTCGTCGGCGCCGATGTCAGCGAAAGCGACGCCTTCGTGGTCGGGATCGCCCGCTCGCTGTGGGGCGCCGGCGCTTTGATCATCATCCTCGGGTTGCTGGGCGGGGTGCTGGTCAGCCGCAACGTCGCCCGTCACATGCAGGGGCTGACAGACGCGGTCGAGGCGGTTCGCGCCGGCGACCTGAAGGCCCGCGCCAAGGTTCGTGGCGTGCGGGACGAGTACGACGAACTGGCGGAAGGCCTGAACGAGATGCTCGACAGGCTGGAGCGATCGATGGGCGGTCTGCGCCACGCCGGCGACGCTATCGCCCACGACCTGCGCTCGCCGCTGACCCGGCTGCGGGCGCGGCTCGAGGCGTCGCTGATCGAGGTCGAGGCCGGGAAAGGCGATGCGAACCAGGCGCTGGTCCAGGCGCTGGAGGATGCCGACAACGTCCTGAACACCTTCAACGCCGTGCTGGCCATCGCCAGGCTGGAAGCCGCCGGCCGCGTGCCCAACCCCCAGCCGTTCGACCCTGGCGCCCTGGCCGGCGACATGGCCGAACTCTACGAGGTGGTCTGCGAGGACAAGTCGATCGACTTCAAGGCCGAGATCACGCCGAGGCTGACGGTCGTTGGCGCCCGCGAGATCGTCGCCCAGGCCCTGGCCAACATCATCGACAACGCCATCAAGTACACGCCGCAAGGCGGGGCGGTGATGCTTCGGGTTCGTCGCCGGTCGTCCGGCGAGATCGAGTTCAGCGTCACCGACACGGGCCCCGGCATCCCGGAAGAGGACCGGCAGCGGGTCATCCAGCGGTTCGTGCGGCTGGAGAACAGCCGCAGCGAGCCGGGGACCGGGCTTGGCCTGTCGCTGGTGGCGGCGGTCGCCGAGGCGCATGGCGGGCGGCTGGAGCTCAGCGAAGGTCCCGGCGCCATCGACAACTATGGTCCAGGCCTCCGGGTGGCGCTGGTCCTGCCGCGCCCCGACTAGGACCGGCCTCCTTTCCAAGCGGTCGCTGTCTGCTAGACCTTGGGCATGTCTCTCGCCTCGCGCCTTGTTCCCTGCGGTCCCATCCTCGATGCGGCCTACGCCGAGCGGACGCGTGAACTGGTCGAGGAAACGATCGGGGCCGGAGCGCTGGATGCAGTCTGGCCCGCGCTTGCGCCGGTGTTCGGGGCGGCGCCCTATCTTGCCGGCCTGGCCCGGCGCCGTCCGGGGGCGCTGGCGGAAACGCTGAACAGCGAGCCGGAGGCGCGGCTGGATGGCCTGTTGGCGGCGGCGCTGGCGCAGGCCGATGAAGCCGAGGCGGATGTCGCGGGGCGCGAACTCAGGCGCCTGAAGGCCGACCTGCATCTTCTTTGCGCCCTGGCGGATCTGGGCGGGGTCTGGGATCTCGACCAGGTGACCGGCGCTCTCTCGGGCTTCGCCGATGCATCGCTGGCCGCGGCCGTGGCCCAGGCGGCCCGGTCCGAGATCGATCGAGGCCGCCTGCTGGCTCCACCCGACAGCGCTGCGGGGCCGGTTCCGGGGTTCTTCTGCCTGGCCATGGGCAAGCACGGCGCGTTTGAACTGAACTACTCCAGCGACATCGACATATCCGTCTTCTACGAGCCCGACCGCATGCCGCTCGCGGATGGCGCCGAGGCGGAGGCGGTCGCCGTTCGTCTGACGCATGGCATTGCCAGGATGCTGCAGGACCGGACGGCAGACGGCTATGTCTTCCGGGTCGACCTGCGGCTCCGCCCTGATCCGGCTTCCACGCCGCCGGCCGTGCCGGTGCCGGCGGCCTTCGCCTACTACGAGAGCGTCGGCCAGAACTGGGAGCGGGCGGCCTTCATCAAGGCGCGGGCCGCCGCCGGCGACATCCCCGCCGGTCAGGCGTTTCTCGCTGAGCTCCAGCCGTTCATCTGGCGCAAGAACCTCGATTTCGCGGCCATCGCCGACATCCATTCGATCAAGCGGCAGATTCACGCGCACAAGGTGGATGACCGGGTCACGGCGGCGGGCGCGGATCTCAAGCTGGGGCGAGGCGGCATCCGCGAGGTGGAGTTCTACGCCCAGACCCAGCAATTGATCCTGGGCGGTCGACACCCCGCTCTGCGGTCGCCCCGGACGCTGGACGCAATCGCCGCCCTGACCGAGGCCGGGCATGTCACGGCCGAGACCCGCGATGCCCTGGCCGAGGGCTACCGCGTCCTGCGTGCGGTTGAACACCGGGCCCAGATGATCGGCGACGACCAGACCCATCGCCTGCCGGAGGCGCCGGCCGAGCGCAAGCGGGTGGCCGCTCTGTGGGGACAGGCGGACCTGAAGGCGTTCGACAAGGCCGTCGGGCTGATCCTCAAGGACGTGAATGCGCGCTATGGCGAGCTCTTCAAGGGCGAGGAGCCGCTGTCATCGCGGTTCGGCAGTCTGGTCTTCACCGGCGTCGAGGATGACCCGGAGACGCTGCGTACGCTGAAGAAGATGGGCTTTGACGACCCCCCGGCGGTGTCGGGAACGATCAGGGGATGGCACCACGGAAGGATCGCGGCCACGCGGACCGAGCGTGGCCGTGAGATGTTCACGCGCCTGGCGCCGCGCCTGCTGGACGCGGCCAACGCCACCGGCGCGCCGAACGCCGCCTTCCGGCGCTTTGGCGACTTCTTCGAGCGTCTGAGTTCCGGCGTGCAGGTTCAGTCGCTGTTCCTCGCGCAGCCGAAGCTCTTCGAACTGGTGGTGCAGGTGATGGCCTTCGCGCCGCAGCTTGCCCAGACGCTGGCCCGAAGGCCCGCGGCGCTCGATGCGCTGCTGGATCCCAGCTTCTTCGCCCCCTTCGGCGATGGTGAAGGGGCGGACGCTGTGCGCTTCGCGCTGAATCAGGCGGATGGTTTCGAGGCAGCGATGGACGCCGCTCGGCGCGTCCATCGCGAGCAGGCCTTCCGCATCGGCGTCCAGGTGATCGGTGGAACGGCCAGCGCGGACGATGCCGGGGCGGGGTTCGCCGACCTTGCCGACCTTATCCTTGATGGGCTGGCGCGGGCGGCGCTGGCCGAGACCGAGCGGCAGGGCGGGGCGTTCCCCGGCCCGGCCGCCGTCATCGCGCGGGGCAAGTGCGGCGGGCGTGAGATGACCGCGCGGTCCGACCTCGACCTGATGACCCTGTACCGGGCCGACGACGGCGCGGCGATGTCGGCGATCAAGGGCTGGGGCGCGGAGACCTTCTATGGACGGTTCACCCAGCGGCTGATCGCAGCCCTGTCGGCGCCGACCGCTGAAGGCAGTCTCTATGAGGTCGACATGCAACTGCGGCCGACGGGCAGCAAGGGGCCTGTCGCGGTCAGCATGGCGGCTCTGGACGCCTACTACGCCCGAGAGGCGGAGACCTGGGAGTACATGGCCATGACCCGGGCCAGGGTTGTCTGGGCCACCAGCGAGGCGTTCGCGGCGGAGAGCGTCGCTGCGATCGAGGCGGTCCTGCGCTCGCCGCGCGATCGGCGCAAGACGGCCCGCGACGCCCTGGAAATGCGGGCCCTTATGGCGCGCCAGAGGCCGCCGTCGGGTGAGTGGGACGTCAAGCTTGCGCCGGGCGGCCTGGTCGACATCGAGTTCGCTGCCCAGTTCCTGCAACTGGCGCATGCTGCGGACGGCGGTCCCCTGCGCCAGAACACTGGCGAGGCTCTGGCCGCCATGGCCTCTGCCGGCCTGGCGGACGCCGACGCGATCTCGAACCTGGAAGGAGCCTGGCGCATGCAGCAGAACCTGTCCCAACTGCTCAAGGTCGCCCTGGACGACCGGGCGGACCCGGACGGCGAGCCCAGGGCATTGAAGGCTCTCCTGGCGCGCGCCGGCGGGGCGAAGGACTATGCTGCGCTCAAGAAGGCGCTGGCCGCGGCCCGCAAGTCAGCCCGCAGCGCCTTTCAGGCGCTCGTTCGATAGGCCGACGGAACCAGCCCGTCTCAACGTTGAAGGCTCCGAGGGGGACGAAAGCCCCAAGGAGATCCTATCGATGAAGACGCTTCTGACCGCCGTCGCCGGCCTCACCCTGTCGCTGGCCGCCCTTCAGCCCGCCATGGCCCAACAGGGGCCCGGCCGGCTCGACGTCAACGGCGACGGAAAGGTGACCAAGGCCGAGTTCCAGGCCGGCCGGGTAAGCCAGATGATGCGCATGGACGCCAACAAGGACGGCAAGGTCTCGCGCGAGGAGTTCGCCAGCATGGCCGCCCGCCGCGCGGAGCGCGCAGCCGAAAAGGGCGCCCAGCCGAAGGGCAAGGGCGACGGGTCGCGCCTGTTCGATCGCGTCGATGCCAATCGCGACGGCTTCCTCGACCGGGCCGAACTCGGCAAGATGGCCGAGCAGGGCTTCGCCCGGATGGACGAGAACGGCGACGGTGTGCTGTCCGGCGCCGAGCTGACGCCCCGGCGAGGGCCCGGCATGGCCGGTGGCGGCGGTCGCTGACGGCCTGATCCGGCGGGCGGCGGGACGGGCGCCGCCCAAGGGAGTTCATGTGAGCGTTGACGGTTCAGGGCGGCGATCCCGACGAGGCGCTGGTGGCGCGTGTGGGACGTGGCGATCAGGCCGCGATCCAGACGCTCGTCGCCCGAAAGCTGCCGCGCATGCTGCAACTGGCGCACCGCATGCTGGCGGACGCAGCCGAAGCCGAGGATGTGGCGCAGGAAGTCATGTTGCGGGCGTGGAAGCAGGCCCCTGTCTGGCGGCCAGGCGCGGCGCGCTTCGATACCTGGATGCACCGGGTCGCGCTGAACCTCTGCTACGACCGACTGCGCAGGCGTCGCGAGCAGCCGATGGCCGAACCCCCCGACGTCGCCGATCCGGGACCCGCCCCGGATCGTGGCCTGCTGGCCATGGACACGGGAAAGCGTGTCGGCGAGGCGCTGGCGCATCTGCCCGATCGCCAGCGCGAGGCCGTGGTGCTTTGCCACTACCAGGAACTGGGCAATATCGAAGCGGCGGCGCTGATGGGGATCAGCGTCGAGGCGCTGGAGAGCCTGTTGTCGCGCGGGCGCCGGGCCCTGCGCGCGGCCCTGGCCGACCTTAGGGAGCGTTGAGGATGGATCTCGACCGATTCGAACATCTGGCCGGAGCCTGGGGTGGGCGCATCGCCCGTTGGCCGCTTGAGACCCAGGATGCGGCCTTCGCCTTGCTGGCGCGCGAGCCGGCGGCCTGCGGGGCTATCCTCGCCGATGCCCTGATCACGGATGAATGGCTGGACGCTATGCCGGCGGCGCAGGTCGGCGCGGCCTTGCGGGATGCGGTTCTGGCGACGGCGCCGCGCGAACGCGTCAGGCCCTTGTCTCGCGTCCACCGCTGGCTGATCGGAACCGGGGTCGGCATCGGGCTTGCCACGGCCTGCGTGGCCGGGTTGCTGGTCGGCGCCCGGCTGGCGCCCGGCGAGACGCCCGGCGGCGTCGAGGCGATGCTGGCCAATCTCTATGCCGATGACGGCTGGGCCGAGCCGGATCCGGAGAGCCGCTCGTGAGGATGCGCTGGCTGATCATCGGACTTGTCGTTTCAGTCGGGCTGAACCTGTTTCTGGCCGGGCTGATCGTCGGCGGCGTGGGGGCGGCGCGGCGTTCGGCCGAATTCCGCCCCGCCGAATCCCAAGCCCGTTTTCCGCTCTGGCGCGCGGGCGATGACCTGCCGCCCGAGAAGCGCCGGGCGTTCCGGCGGATGATCCGCGAGGCGGTCCTGGACACCCAGGACGATATCCGTGGGTCGCGCGCATTGCGCCGCGAGGCGGTCGCGATGCTGGATGCCGAAACCTACGACGCCGAGGCTGCGGTCAAGGCGATGTCTGAAGCCAGAAGGCGGGAGCAGGCCGCGCGGTCGGCGGTCGAGACCGCCATTCTTCGCTTTGCGGGAGGGTTGGACCCAGCCGAGCGTCGGACGCTGGCCGGCGGGCTGTCTCGCTCGATGGCTGGCCAGCTTCGCGATCCGCGTCAGAGGCGAGGGCCGCCGCAGGGCGTGACGGACGGCCCGAACCCCGGCGGCGCCGGGCCGCCGTAGCTCATGCGCTGCGGCGGATCGCCTTGGAGACACGCCAGGCCATGAACATGGCCGGCAGGCAAAGCAGGCCTGCGACCACGAAGGGGGCCCCCGGACTGACCTTGGTGAACAGCGGGGCCGCCGCCAAGGGGCCGACGATCCGCGCCAGAGCGCCGGCCGCCGAATTGAGCCCCAGCATCTCGCCCTGACGGTCGGGCGAGACGGCGCGCGAGATGATCGCGCTGATGTTCGGGAAGGCAAGCGACTGACCGAAGGCGACCGTGGCCATGCCGAACACGGCGATCGGCCAAATCTGGGCTGCGGGCTGCAGGGCGAAGCCGGCGGCGATCAACCCGAGGCCGGCGATGAGGGTGCGCGCCTCGCCGAAGCGGCGCGCGATACGACCTGTCAGAAGCCCCTGTGTGAAGGCCGCCGTCAGGGCGATGACGACGAAACAATAGCTGATCTCGCGCGGGCCCCAGTCGAACTTCCACTTGGCCCAGAGTCCGAACGTCGCCTCCATGCCGGCGAACCCGGCGATGGAGATGATGGTCACCAGCAGCACGCGCCAAAGCACCGGATGGGCCAGGGCGTCGCCCAGCCCTTCCAGGCGGCCACGCTGGGGCGCATCGGGATGGATATGCCGGGTCTCGCGAACGAAGGCCGCGACGCCGCATCCCGCAAGCACCGCGAGGCCGGCCGCGGTAAGAAGCGGCGGCCGGAAGCCGGCCAGGCCCGCGGCCTCGTTGGCCAGCAGTCCGCCCAGCGGCGGCCCCATAAGGAACCCCAGGCTGAAGGCCGCGCCCATGAGGCCCAGGCGCCCGGCGCGCTTCTCGGGCGGCGTGACGTCGGCGATGTAGCCCTGGATCGTCGAGATGTTGCCGGTCAGCAGACCGCCGACCAAGCGGATCGCGCAGGCGATCCAGAGGTCTGGCGCGAAGGCCAGGGCCACATAGGTCGCCGCGTTACCGAAGATGGTGATGATCAGGACCGGCCGCCGCCCGATGCGATCGGACAGCCGGCCCCAAATGGGCTCGGCGAAGAAGTTGCCGACCGAATAGGCCGAAAACAGGATGAAGACCTGCCAGGCGGGCGAGCCGAAGCTGGCCGCATAGAAGGGCAGCAGGGGAATGATCACCCCGAACCCGGCGATGTTGATGAACACCACCGCCAGCAGGGTGTAGAGCGCCCGATCGTCCCCGGGAGACGCCGGGGATGCCGGCTGGGGACTGGATGACGCGTCGGACATGCTTCGGGATTAGGCCGTCGCGGCGCGGACTGCAATGCGGCCAATGAAAACGCCCCGGTCCTTGCGGGCCGGGGCGTTGTTGCTGATGGACGGCGTTGGCCTCAGCGCGGCGCCAGGATCATGATCATCTGGCGGCCTTCCATCTTGGGCTCGTGCTCGACCTTGGCCTGCTCTTCGAAGTCGGCCTTGACCTGGTTGAGCAGCTTGTAGCCGAGTTCGGGGTGAGCCATTTCGCGGCCGCGGAAGCGCAGCGTGACCTTGACCTTGTCGCCCTCCTCGAAGAACCGGTGCATGGCCTTGGCTTTGACGTCGTAGTCGTGCTTGTCGATGTTCGGCCGGAGCTTGATCTCCTTGAGCTCGACGACCTTCTGCCGCTTGCGCGCCTCGTTCTTCCGCTTCTGCTCCTGGAACTTGAACTTGCCGTAGTCCAGGATCTTGCAGACGGGCGGGTTGGCGTTGGGCACGATCTCGACGAGGTCCAGGCCAGCCTCTTCAGCCGCCTCCAGAGCCGCGGAAATCGGCATCTCGCCCTGCTTCTCGCCGTTCTGATCGATCAGAAGAACTCGGGGAACGCGGATGTCTTCGTTGGTGCGAGGGCCGTCCTTGACGGGCGGCGTGTTGTTGGGGCGGCGAATAGGCGGTGCTCCGGAGTCTGTTGATGGGCTCGTTTGGCCAAAATAACGCGCGGCCCGCGAGAGCGGTCCGTACTGGCCGTCAGTATATGACCGCGCGGCCGGTCCGGATCAAGGGCGGCCGGTTCCCTCAGGACCGATTGCTCACGTCCTCGCGAGCTTCTGCGATTGCCGTCGTTTCTCAGGAACATGTCGGGGCCCCGCACGCTTGGCCGAGATGGGAGCGCATGGGACGGGCGCGATCGGACGAGTGGAGTAAGTCATGGCGAATCGCTGGAACGAACGGGACTTTGAAATGCGCGGCGATCGGAGCCGACGCGCCAACGGCGGCCAGCCGTATGGTGCAGGCCGCTACGATCAGGAGCGCGTCGCCGGGTACAATCCGGCCGGCTCCGCCCAGAATGGAGGCGACTATCTGGGCGACTACGATCAGGGCGACGAGCGTCGCTTCGTGGACGACGACCGGCGCCGGGCCTACGGCCAGGGCGAGCGTGTCCGCTCGGGGCCGTACGGTGACTACGACCCCACCCGCTACGGCGATGGCGACCGCTGGGAAGGCGGACGGACGACCCGGTCCGGATGGGACCGAGGGGACTATGGATCTCACAACGAGCAGCGGTATGGCGGCGCGCCCTATTCGGGACGAGAGCGCGGCCGCGAAACCGAGCTGTACGGCTATGGCTACGGCGCCCGCGACGGGGATGGCCGATACCGCGGTCGCGACGGCGCCTACGGCTACGGGCGCAGCGGTTATGACGACGCCTTCCCGGGGGACAATCCCAACGTTGAGGCGGTGACGGACGGCGAGCGGCAGGGCGAGCACCACGGCCGGGGCCCCAAGGGCTATCGCAGGTCGGACGAACGCATCCGCGAGGACGTCAATGACCGGCTGACCTACCATCACCACCTCGACGCCAGCGACATCGAGGTCCAGGTCAAGGACGGCGATGTCACGCTGAGCGGAACCGTCGACAGCCGCAGGGCCAAGCGTCTGGCCGAGGACTGCGTCGAACGCGTCAGCGGCGTTGGCCATGTGCAGAACAATCTGCGGGTCCAGGACCGACAGGACGAGACGACGTCTTCCGGCCGGGGGCTCGGCGGCATCGTACGGGCGCCGTCAACGACCAACTGATGGCTGCGGCCCAGAGGTGAGGCAGGGGCGTCCTTCCTTGCGGAAAGGGCGCCCTCTCTCCGGGCGGACAGCCTAGCGAGGCAGCAGGGAAAACGCGGCGTTGGCGACCGTGTCGACCGCGACCGAGGCGAGGTCGGGGGCGTGAATGACGGCGACATGCCCTCGCGGGCTGGATACCAGCGCTTCGGGACCTCCGGCGAACAGGCCGATGGTAGGCGCGCCGGCAGCTGCAATGAGATGGAGGGGGCCGGTGTCGTTGCCGACGGCCAGCGCGGCCTTGGCCCCGACGAGGGCGATCTGGGCGAAGTCGGTCCGACCCGTCAGATCGCGGGCGCGGCCGACGCGCTTCTGGATGGTCCGCGCCAGCGCGCTTTCCTGCGGGCCGCCGATGATGACGATGTCGTAGCCGCCGGCGAAAAGGCGGGCGGCCAGTTCGCTGTACCCGTCGATGGGCCAGCGCTTCTCCGGGGCGTTGTCCTTGCCGCCCGGCACCAGCAGTACATAGGGCTTGGGCGCGACCGCCCCGGCGATCGGTCGCGGCGCTGGCGCGCGACGCAGGATCCACGACAGGTCAGGACCGGGCGCATCGCCCGGGGTGGTCGGCGCATCCGGCCAGATCCCGGCGACGCGCAGCTGTTCGGCGTGCCGCTCCAGCATGTGCATGCGATCGCGGTCGGGATTACGGTGCCGAAGTTTCGCTCCCGACGCCGGCCCGGACCAGACCGGCGGAAAGGGCCGGAGCATCTGGAACAGGGTGTTGGTCGCCGCCGTGCCTTGGAGATCGTAGATGCGGCCAAAGCGCGCCTGCTTGATGCGGCCGCGCAGGGCGAGCCAGCCGCCGCTCCGCAGGAGCTCGCCGCTGGTGTCGATGTCATTGAAGTAGGGGCTCGATCTGGCGAGCGCCTCGAAGGCGGGAACGGTCAACAGGGTGATATGGGCGCGCGCATGGGCCTGGCGAATCTTTCGCATGGCCGCCAGCGAAAGCACGAATTCGGCGATGTTCCCGGCCTGAATGACCAGGATCTTCTCTGCAGCCGCCATCAGCCCCGTCCCTTGAGCAGGTCAACATAGACCGACAGGGTGGCTTCGCACATGGCCTCCACCGAATAGAGTCGTTGCGCCCGAGCGGCGCCGGCTTCGCCCATGGCGCGCCGCCGCTGCGCCGTGGCGCCCAGAGCCTCGGAGAGACCTCGCGCCCATGCCTGAGCGTCCCCG
>VFQU01000481.1_pt1 | contig 35435 bp, 31 predicted proteins | sample 3512311 | NCBI WGS metagenome assembly VFQU01 (sample SAMN10412377, study PRJNA504923) | tailings metagenome | isolation source: Relicate 3 Philex TSF3 active mining site | place: Philippines: Tuba, Benguet | collected 2017-08-29
CTGGGTCGGCCACCGCATGTGGCTGCGCACCAGCGCGACGGTCGCGAGCCTGCGCAATACGCACGGCGCCGATCTGGTGGTGATGCTGGTGGGGGATGATCAGGGGCCGACGGGGATCGCGTATGTGCAGCGGCCTGACTGCGGGGAGTTTCCTCAGTATGAGGTCGCTTTGGGTTGCGCCGTCGGGGAGAACTACGGCCCCTTTGCTTATTCGGTGGTTGACGTCGCATTCGCCACGTTGTTCCAGGTGTTCGCACACGAGATCGGACATCAGTTCGGAATGGAGCATCAGGAGGCAGCAAACGTCACTCCCTCCTGCTCATGGTCGTTCGCGCACACGCGGAGCGACGAGGCCGTCCAGACCGTCGTTGGCGCCTTCCTGATCGACCGTAGCTTGCAGTACTCGAACCCGAACGTATCCTTCATCGGCACCAGCGAGCCTTCCGGAGAAGCGCTTCGCTTCAACGCGCGAAGCGCATCCTGCCTTGCGCTTGCCATGTCCGATTTCCGAACGCCTGGTGCGCTCCATACCCTGTATCAGGACGGATTCGAGCTGCGGCTGGTCCCCGCGGAGGGTTGCTGAGTGCGCCGGCTTTGCACGGTCGTGCTCGGACTGTTGATGATGACGAACTCTGCTGTGCGTGCTGGAGCATTGATTGCGGTCGATGTGGATGTCGACCCACCGCCAACGGAGTTAAGGCTCGGAGAAATCGGCGTGATGACGTTCTCGGTCCGGAACGTGGGCAACGCAGCACTTCAGGCGGCAGCCGCCGGGTTCACGTTCAGAACATCCGGACCGCAGAGCACGCTCTTTCCGTTTCGCCTTGAAGGGACCGCTCCTTGCGTGTTCTCCATAGAAGGGGGGGCTCCACGCCCTGGTGAATCGGTTGCGAACGCTCTGGCCCTCTCATTCCACCCCAGACCTATCGACCCCGAGCAGAGCCGCTCCTGCACTGTGGGGCTCCGGGTTTCTCCGGAGGCTTCGGGGCCTTTCGTGCAGCAGTTCGGATTCGTCGCAATCTCCGGGGAGATCGAGCAGAACGTGACGGTCAGCGTGCTCTTCCCCCTCGGCGACCCACCCCCACTGGTGCCGACGCTGTCGCTCCACTGGCTGTCGCTGCTCGGCGGCCTCTTCGCAGGCATTGCCGCCTTGGCGCTCCGGCGCTGATCTCGGGGTTCCGACTGAGCCAGGATCGACGCCTTCGTTTTCGCTACCCTGCGCGAGGTCGAGGTCTCCCGGTCGGAGCCGGATGGACGACCTTCGGGTTCGCAACGCGCTGTGCGACGGAGTTGGCTGAAGGCCCCGGCGATCCGCCCCCGCACGGATCCACGCTGTGACCGCTCGCGGTGTGGCTGCTCGGCGGCAGGTTCCTGGCGCCGGACTCGGTGGGCTTACGAAGGCAAATGAACGGCGCTGCGTCGAACCTCCCGTTTCCGGGCGGGCTTGCGTCGTGCGGGCGGCATCCCTATACTTGCGCGCTCACTGCTGCGGGGTGGAGCAGTCTGGCAGCTCGTCGGGCTCATAACCCGAAGGTCGCAGGTTCAAATCCTGCCCCCGCTACCAGTTTCAGACGAAAGAGCCTCCTCGGAGGCTCTTTCGTTTTCGGACCCGGCAATTCGCCTCGCGGCGGGTCGCCCCGGAACCTGGAAGTACCGGAAGGGGCCTCGTGCCCCTTTCTTTTTGTCGGGAAGGCGGCCCAGGCCCCCTCCTCATGGGCAGCACAACGGATGTCGCAACAGATCGAACAGCTCGAGACATTGCTCGGACCCGCGATCGCCGCGCTCGGCGACGGCATCGTGCTGTGGGGCATCGAGTTCCAGGCCGGCGACCATCGCGCCCTGCTGCGGCTGTACATCGACACCGAGGGCCGCCATGTCGGCATCGAGGACTGCGAGGCGGTGAGCCGCGAGGTCAGCGCCCTGCTCGACGTGCACGACCCGATCCCCGGCAACTACACGCTGGAAGTATCCTCTCCGGGCTTCGACCGGCCGCTGTTCACCCCGGCGCAGTTCTCCGCCTTCGTCGGCGAGACCGCCAGGCTGACGCTCGGCGTGCCGCAGGACGGCCGGCGCCGCGCCCAGGGTCGCATCCTGCGGGTCGAGGGCGAGACCATCGTGATCGACGTCGACGGCCGCGAGCTCGCGGTCGCCCACGGCAACATCCAGAAGGCGCGGCTCGCGCCGCAGTTCGAACCGCCGGCCAAGCCGGGCGGCGGCAAGCCCCGGCGTCCGGGGCGCGGCAAGCCCGATTCCACTTCCGAAGGGACGGCCTGAGCACGCCTCGGGCCCATGGAGCGCAGACGATGAGCAAGGAACTGTTGATGGTGATGGAGGCGGTCGCCAACGAGAAGGGCGTCGACCGCGCCGTCATTCTCGAGGCGATGGAAGCCGCACTGGCCTCCGCCGCCAAGAAGCGCTACCACGAGCAGGACGTCCTGATGCGGGTGGCGATCAACCCCAAGGACGGCAGCTACGAAACCTTCCGCCGCTGGGAGGTCGTGGCCGACGACGTGGTGATGGAATCGCCCGACCGGCAGATCCGCCTGATGGACGCGGTCGACGAGCGTGAGGGTGCCGAGGTCGGCGAGTTCATCGAGGAGAAGGTAGACAACGCGGAGTTCGGCCGCATCGCCGCCCAGGCCGCGAAGCAGGTCATCGTGCAGCGCGTCCGCGAGGCCGAGCGCGCTCAGGTGGTCGAGGCCTACAAGGACCGCGTCGGCGAGCTGATCACCGGCATCGTCAAGCGCGCCGAGCGCGGCAGCATCTACGTCGACCTCGGCGGCAACGCCGAGGCGCTGATCTCCAAGGACAAGGCGATCCCGCGCGACGTGCTGCGCCCGGGCGATCGCGTGCGCGGCTACCTGTTCGACGTGCGTCCGGAAGTGCGCGGGCCGCAGCTGTTCATCTCGCGCGCCGCGCCCGAATTCATGATCGAGCTGTTCAAGCTCGAGGTGCCCGAAGTGGGCCAGGGACTGGTCGAGATCAAGGCCGCCGCCCGCGATCCGGGCGACCGCGCCAAGATCGCGGTGATCGCCCACGACCATCGCACCGACCCGATCGGCGCCTGCATCGGCATGCGCGGCTCGCGCGTGCAGGCGGTGTCGAACGAACTCAACGGCGAGCGCATCGACATCGTGCTGTGGTCGGACAACCCGGCGCAGTTCGTCATCAACGCGATGGCGCCGGCCGAGGTGCAGTCGATCATCGTCGACGAGGAGCGCCACTCGATGGACATCGCGGTGGCCGAGGAGAACCTCGCCAAGGCGATCGGCAAGGGTGGCCAGAACGTGCGCCTGGCCAGCAAGCTGACCGGCTGGCAGCTCAACGTCATGACCCAGGACCAGGTGGTGGCCAAGAGCGAGGCCGAGCAGGCCGTGGCCCGCCAGCTGTTCCAGGAGAAGCTCGAGGTCGACGAGGAGATCGCCGGCATCCTGGTCGCCGAAGGCTTCAGCACCGTCGAGGAAATCGCCTACGTGCCGGTCGGCGAGCTGCTGGCGGTGGAGGGCTTCGACGAGGACATCGTCGAGGAGCTGCGCGCCCGCGCCCGCGACGCGCTGCTCACCGAAGCGCTGGCCGCCGAGGAGGAGATCGAGGAGCACAAGCCCGCCGACGACCTGCTCGCGCTGCCCGGCATGGACGAGGCGACGGCCTATGCGCTGGCGGCCCGCGGCGTGCAGACCCGCGAAGACCTGGCCGAGCTCGGCGCGGACGAGATCCTCGACATCGAGGGCATGGACGAGGCGCGCGCCGCGGCGCTGATCCTGGCCGCCCGCGCCGACGAGATCGCCCGGCTGGAGCGCGGCGGCTGAGCGGCCGCTGCCGCCCTCGGGCGGTGCACGACCCCGCGTTAGAATTGCGAGTTTTCCAAGGGCGTCCCGGCGTCCACTGAACAGGAAGTCCCATGTCCGAAGTGACGGTACGCACGCTGGCCAAGCTGGTCGGCACCCCGGTCGAGAAGCTGCTCGAGCAGCTTTCCGAGGCCGGGATGAGCTTCGAGGGCCCGGACCAGGTGGTGACGCCGACGGAGAAGATGAAGCTGCTCGGCTTCCTGCGCCGCACGCACGGCAAGGCCGACAAGCCGGCCGAGGTGGCCGCGCCCAAGCAGATCACGCTCAAGCGGCGCAAGGTCGAGGAGCTGACCGTCGCCGCCGGCAAGAGCAAGACCACGGTCGCCGTCGAGGTCCGCCAGAAGCGGACCTACGTCAAGCGCGAGCTGGTCGAGGAACACGACGAGCAGAAGCTGGAACGCGAGGACGCACTGCGCCTGCTCGCCGATTCGCGCCAGCGCCAGGAAGCCGAAGAGGCCCAGCGCCTCGAGGTCGAGCGCAAGCGCGAGGAGGAGGCGGCCCGCCGCCGCGAGCAGGAGGAAGCCGAACGCCAGCAGCGCGAGGCCGAAGAGGCGAGGCGTCTCGCCGAGGAAGCCGCGCGTCTGGAGGCCGCCGGCGAAGCGCGCGCCAAGGAAGCGCCGCGGGCCGCCGACGCGCCGCGCCGCGAGGCCGACAAGGCGCGCCACAAGCCGGCCCGCACCCACGAGCGTGCCGAGCCCGAGGAGGATGCCGGCGCCAGCCGCTTCGCCCGCGGCGAGCTGCACCTGACCAAGGCGAACAGCGCCCGTCGTGGCGCCGCCGCCAAGCGCAAACCGATGCGTCGCCAGGAGCAGACCCGCAGCGGTACCGGCCAGCACGGCTTCTCCCGGCCCACCGCGCCGATGTCGCGTGAAGTCGCGATCGGCGAATCGATCATCGTCTCCGATCTCGCGCAGAAGCTGGCGATCAAGGGCTCGGACGTGGTCAAGGCGCTGTTCAAGATGGGCGTCATGGCGACCATCAACCAGGCCATCGACCACGACACGGCGGTGCTGGCGGTCGAGGAGCTCGGCCACAAGGCGGTGCGCGCCAGCGACGACGATGCCGAGTCGGCGCTCATCGCCCACGTCGACATCGCTGCCGGCGACCAGCAGCCGCGTCCGCCGGTGGTCACGATCATGGGCCACGTCGACCACGGCAAGACCTCGCTGCTCGACCACATCCGTCGCACCCGCGTCGCCGCGGGCGAGGCCGGCGGCATCACCCAGCACATCGGTGCCTACCACGTGGAGACCGACCGCGGGGTGATCTCCTTCCTCGACACCCCGGGCCACGCCGCCTTCACCTCGATGCGCGCGCGCGGCGCCAAGCTGACCGACATCGTCATCCTGGTGGTCGCCGCCGACGACGGCGTCAAGCCGCAGACGATCGAGGCGATCAAGCATGCGCGCGCGGCCAAGGTGCCGCTGATCGTCGCGATCAACAAGATCGACAAGTCGGACGCCAATCCCGACCGCGTCAAGCAGGACCTGATCGGCCTCGAGGTCGTCGCCGAGGAGTTCGGCGGCGACGTGCAGATGGTGCCGGTGTCGGCCAAGACCGGGCAGGGCATCGACGCGCTGCTCGACGCCGTCTCGCTGCAGGCCGAGGTGATGGAGCTGCGCGCGGTCGTCGACGGCCGCGCCGCCGGCACCGTGATCGAGAGCAGCCTCGACAAGGGCCGCGGACCGGTCGCCACGGTGCTGGTGCAGTCCGGCACCCTGAAGAAGGGCGACTTCCTGGTCTGCGGCACGCAGTACGGCCGCGTCCGCGCGCTGTTCGACGAGAACGGCCAGCAGGTGCCCAGCGCCGGCCCGTCGATCCCGGTGGTCGTGCTCGGCCTGTCGGGCGTGCCCGACGCCGGCGACGACTTCGTGGTGGTCGAGGACGAGCGCCTGGCCAAGGACGTCGCCCAGCAGCGCGAGGCCAAGCGCCGCGAGACGCGTCTGGTGGCCAAGGCCGGCAGCCGGATGGAGGACATCATGGCCCAGATGGGCCAGGGCGAAGGCCAGCAGGTGCTCAACCTGCTGGTGAAGGCCGACGTCCAGGGCTCGGTGGAGGCGCTGCGCGAGTCGCTGGTCGGCCTGTCCAACGAGCTGATCCGCATCAACGTCGTGTCTTCGGGCGTCGGCGGCATCACCGAGTCCGATGCCACGCTGGCGGCGGCGTCGAAGGCCGTCATCATCGGCTTCAACGTCCGCGCCGACGCCTCGGCGCGCCGCGTCATCGAGTCCAACGGACTCGACCTGCGCTACTTCTCGATCATCTACGACGTGATCGACCAGGTGAAGCAGGTGGCTTCCGGCCTGCTCGGCGTCGAGGTGCGCGAGGAGATCATCGGCATCGCCCAGGTCCGCGAGGTGTTCCGCAGCTCCAAGTTCGGCGCCGTCGCCGGATCGATGGTGATCGAGGGCGTGGTCAAGCGGAACAAGCCGATCCGCGTGCTGCGCGACAACGTGGTGATCTTCGAGGGCGAGCTGGAATCGCTGCGGCGTTTCAAGGACCTGGTCGACGAGGTGCGCTTCGGCACCGAGTGCGGCATCGCGGTGAAGGCCTACAACGACGTCAAGCCGGGCGACCAGATCGAGTGCTTCGAGCGGATCGAGGTGCAGCGGACGCTCTGACGCGCAAGCGCGTCAGAGCAGTTCCAGCGGCCAGTTCCAGTAGCCGGTTCGGCTCTCGGGAACGTGCTCTCCTGGCAACTGGAACTGGCTACCGGAACTGACCCATGCCCTCCCAGAAATCCTTCCACCGAACCGACCGCGTCGCCGCCCAGCTGCGGCGCGAGGTCGGCACGCTCGTCCACGAGGCGGTGCGCGAGCACCTGCTGCCGTCGGTGAGCGTGTCCGACGTCGAGGTGACCCGCGACTTGGCCCACGCCAAGGTGTTCGTCACCGCGCTGCAGGCCGAGCGCGCCGGCGAGGCGCTGGCGGCGCTGAAGGCGCTGGCGCCTGAGCTGCGCTTCCAGCTCGGTCGCGCGATGAAGCTGCGGCACACGCCCGAGCTGCATTTCCACTACGACGACTCGGTCGACCGCGGCGAGCGCATCGACGCACTGCTGCGCGATCTGTCCCACGGCGAGTGATCGTGGCGCGCAGGGATCGCCCGGCGCGCCCGCCGACGCGCTGGCGTCGTGTCGACGGCGTGCTGCTGCTCGACAAGCCGGCGGGGATGAGCTCGAACCAGGCGCTGCAGCGCGCGCGCCACGTATTCCGCGCCGAAAAGGGCGGCCACACCGGGGCGCTGGATCCGCTGGCGACCGGCCTGCTGCCGCTGTGCTTCGGCGAGGCGACCAAGATCGCCGGCGAACTGCTGGGCGCCGACAAGGCCTACCGCACGGTCGCGAGGCTCGGCGTGGTCACCGACAGCGACGATGCCGACGGGACCGTCATCGATACCCGCCCGGTACCCGCGCTGGCGCCGGCGGACATCGAGGTCCTGCTGCCGCGCTTCACCGGCCGCATCCTGCAGCGTCCGCCGGTCTATTCGGCGCTCAAGCGCGACGGTGAGCCGCTGTACGCGCGGGCGCGTCGCGGCGAACGGATCGAGGTCGCCGAGCGCGAGGTCGAGGTCCGGGCGATCCGCGTAGTGGCGCTGGAGGGAGATCGCCTGACGCTCGAGATCGAATGCGGCAGCGGTACCTACGTGCGCAGCCTGGTCCGCGATCTCGGCGCCGCGCTGGGCTGCGGCGCGCACGTCGAGTGCCTGCGGCGACTCCGGGTGGCGCCGTTCCACGCGCCGCGCATGGTGACCATGGACGCGCTGGCGCATGCCGCCGCCGAAGGCGACGCGGCGCTCGATGCGCTGCTGCTGCCGCTCGCCGAGGCGCTGCCCGACTGGCCGAGGCTCGAACTCGACGCGGACCAGGCGATGCGCCTCCGGCAGGGCCAGCAGATTCCGGTCGACGCGCGGCCCGGCCGGGCCCTGGCGATGGCGCCCGACGGACGCGCGCTGGGGCTGGTCGAGGTCGGCCGGGACGCGCGCGTGGTGATCCGGCGACTGTTCGCGGCGTCGCCCGGGGCGCCGGATCCGCAGGAAGCCGACGGCCGTCACAACGGCGCGGCTTGAGTCCGACGGCGGCAGCCGGCTATACTTTCAAGGCTTTACTTCTGATTCGTGGCGGAGCATTCCGCCGCTTCCCTTCCAGGCGGGTCAGGCGGTGCGCGGTCGTGTCGGCCGGCGTTCCTGCGGACCCCGCGTCAATCCGAGAGAACACCATGTCCATCGACACCGGCAAGATCATCGAAGAGTTCAAGCGCAGCCCGAACGATACCGGCTCCCCGGAAGTGCAGGTCGCCCTGCTGTCGGCGCGCATCGAGCAGCTCACCGGCCACTTCAAGACCCACAAGCAGGACCACCACTCGCGTCGCGGCCTGCTGATGCTGGTCAACCAGCGCCGTTCGCTGCTCGGCTACCTGAAGAAGAAGGACGGCGAGCGCTACAAGACGCTGATCGAGCGTCTGGGCATCCGCCGCTGATCCACCCGTAACACCCCCACGGTCGGCCCAAGGGGGCCGACCCGTCGGCCCGCTTGGGGCCTGCATCAGTCAGAGGCAATCGAATCGTGGCGAAAGTTACCAAGTCGTTTCAGTACGGATCCCACACGGTCACGCTCGAGACCGGCGAGATCGCGCGCCAGGCCAGCGGCGCCGTCGTCGTCAGCATGGGCGACACCGTGGTGCTGGTCACCGCCGTGGCCAACAAGAACGTCCGGGAGGGGATCGACTTCTTTCCGCTCACGGTCGACTACCAGGAGAAGTTCTACGCCGGCGGCCGCATCCCGGGTGGCTTCTTCAAGCGCGAGGGTCGCCTCACCGAGAAGGAGACGCTGACCTCGCGCCTGATCGACCGGCCGATCCGCCCGCTGTTCCCCGAGGGGATGCGCAACGAGGTCCAGGTCATCGCCACCGTGATGTCGATGAACCCGGAGATCGACGGCGACATCCCGGCCCTGATCGGCGCCTCCGCCGCGCTGTGCCTGGCCGGCGTGCCCTTCAAGGGCCCGGTCGGTGCCGCCAAGGTCGGCTACGCCAACGGCCAGTACCTGCTCAACCCGACCGCCACCGAGCTCAAGACCTCGCAGCTCGAGCTGGTCGTCGCCGGCACCGAGAGCGCCGTGCTGATGGTCGAGTCGGAGGCCGCGCTGCTGTCCGAGGAAGTGATGCTCGGCGCCGTCATGTTCGGCCACAGGTCCTTCCAGACCGTCATCCAGGCGATCCGCGAGCTGGTCGCCGAAGCCGGCGCCAGGTCGTTCGCCTGGACGCCGCCGCCGGCCAACGATGCGCTGGTCGACGCCATCAAGGCCGTGCTCGGCAGCCGGCTCGAAGACGCCTACCGCATCCGCGAGAAGGCGACCCGCAAGGACGCGATCTCCGCGCTCCGCAAGGAAGTCATCGAAGCGCTGAAGGCCGGTGCCGAGGCCAACGGCTGGACCCCGGCGCTGATCGGCAAGGAGTTCAATGAACTCGAATACTCGACCATGCGCGAGATGGTGCTGGCCTCGAAGACCCGCGTCGACGGCCGCGACCTGACCACGGTCCGCCCGATCAGCGTGCGCACCAGCGTGATGCCGCGCACCCACGGCTCGGCGCTGTTCACCCGCGGCGAGACGCAGGCGATCGTCACCACCACGCTGGGCACCGCCCGCGACGGCCAGATCATCGACGCGGTCGGCGGCGAGTACAAGGAACACTTCCTGTTCCACTACAACTTCCCGCCGTACTGCACCGGCGAGACCCGCCCGATGCTCGGCCCGAAGCGCCGCGAGATCGGCCACGGCCGCCTCGCCAAGCGCGGCGTGCTGGCGGTGATGCCCTCGATGGAGGAGTTCCCCTACACCATCCGCGTGGTGTCGGAGATCACCGAGTCGAACGGCTCTTCGTCGATGGCGTCGGTCTGCGGCTCCTCGCTGGCGCTGATGGACGCCGGCATCCCGGTGAAGGCGCCGGTCGCCGGCATCGCCATGGGCCTGATCAAGGAAGGCGACCGCTTCGCCGTGCTGTCGGACATCCTCGGTGACGAGGACCACCTCGGCGACATGGACTTCAAGGTCGCCGGCAGCGCCACCGGCATCTCCGCCCTGCAGATGGACATCAAGATCGAGGGCATCACCGAGGAGATCATGAAGATCGCCCTCGAGCAGGCCAAGGCCGGTCGCCTGCACATCCTGGGCGAAATGGCCAAGGGCCTGTCGGCGCCGCGTCCGGAGATGTCCGAGTACGCGCCGCGCCTGCTGACCATGCGCATCCATCCGGACAAGATCCGCGAGGTGATCGGCAAGGGCGGCTCGGTGATCCAGGCGATCACCAAGGAAACCGGCACCCAGATCGACATCCAGGACGACGGCACCATCGTCATCGCGTCGGTCAACCGCGCCGCAGCCGAGTCCGCCAAGGCGCGCATCGAGCAGATCACCTCGGACGTCGAGCCGGGTCGCATCTACGAAGGCCGCGTCGCCAAGCTGATGGACTTCGGTGCGTTCGTCACCATCGCGCCGGGCAAGGACGGCCTCGTGCACGTCTCGCAGATCTCCAACGAGCGCGTCGAGAAGGTGTCCGACAAGCTCAAGGAAGGCGAGATGGTGCGGGTCAAGGTGCTGGAAGTCGACAAGCAGGGCCGCATCCGCCTGTCGATCAAGGCCGTGCTGGAGGAGGGCGGCGCCTGATCGCGCCTGCTGCCTGCGGCGATGAATCCGGAAGGCGGGCCCATGGCCCGCCTTTCGCGTTATGGCGTCCGGGATGCGTCACGGGCGCCGCTTATACTTCGTGGCGACGACGCTGGCCCGCGTGGCCGCACAGGAGAATCCGGATGGCCGCAAACGACCCGATGAAGGACCCGCTCGCCTTCGGGCGCCAGCTCTGGCAGCAGTGGAACGAGGCCGTCCAGGCCGCATCGCCCGCCGCCAAACCCGCGCTGCCGGACTGGAGCGCTGCACTGAGCCAGTGGCGCGAGCTGACCGGCACCGGCGACGTCGACCTGCGCCGCGCGACCGAAAAGCTCGGGCTGCACGGCCTGCCGTTCTTCGACTTCATGCAGGGACTCGCTCAGCGCTCCGCCGGCGGCATGCCCGATGCGACCGACGTCGCCGACCTCTGGCGCAAGCTGATGGCGGGCGAGGGCAATCCGATGCTCGACGCGCTGCGCCAGGCCAGCGCCGAGGGCGCGCGCGGCTTCGAGCAGCTGTTCGATGCGGTGAAGGGCGCCCTGGGGCCGGCGCGCAGCGAGTGGTCGGCCTGGACCCAGCTTCCTGGCTTCGGTCTCGGCCGCGAGCGGCAGGCCCAGCTCGGCGCGATCGTGCGGGCGCAGGCGGCCCATGCCGAAGCCGTGCAGGCCTACCAGCGGCTGCTCGCCAAGGCGAGCGAGCTCGGCATGGAGCGCTTCGAGTCCAAGCTCGGCGAGCGCAGCGAGCCCGGCCGCCAGCTCGAGTCGATGCGCGCGCTCTACGACCTGTGGATCGACGCCGCCGAGGAGGCCTATGCGCAGGTCGCGCTGTCGCCGGAGTTCCAGGACGCCTACGGTGAACTGGTGAACAGCCAGATGCGCCTGCGCCGCCTGCAGCAGAAGGAGGTCGAGCGCGCGGCCGCGGAGTTCGGCATGCCCACGCGCAGCGAGCTCGACGGCGTGCTGCGTCGCCTGCACGAGCTGCAGCGCGAGGTGCGCGCGCTGCGCGCAGCGAATGCGGCGTCGCCGACGCCTCCGGTGGCGGGTGGATCGTCGCGGTCGACGGCCGCCAGGCCGGCGGCGAAGGCGAAGTCGTCCCCGGCGAAGAAGCCGCGCGCGGCGAACTCGAAGACCGCAGTCAAGCCCACCCCGCGCCGTCGCGCCCGCTGAGGAGCCGCCGCATGTATTCCCCGCTCAACTTCTCCGCCGAGGCCCTGCTGCAGGAAGGCCTGAAGATGCAGCAGAAGCTGGCCGCCGGCCTGCAGACGCTGCGCGACGTCGGCGACCACGACTTCGGCCTGACGCCCAAGGACGCCATCCACCGCGACGGCAAGGCGGTGCTCTATCGCTACCGCGGCGAGCGCGCGCCGACGCAGAAGACCCCGCTGCTGATCGTCTACGCGCTGGTCAACCGGCCCTACATGGTCGATCTGCAGCCCGATCGCTCGATCGTCCGCAACCTGCTCGCCGCCGGCCACGACGTCTACCTGATCGACTGGGGCTACCCCGACCCGTCGGACCGGCTGACCACGCTCGACGACTACATCAACGGCATCGTCGACGGCTGCGTCGACGTGCTGCGCGCGCGCTCCGGCAAGGACGCGATCAATCTGCTCGGGGTCTGCCAGGGCGGCGCGTTCTCGCTGTGCTACGCAGCGATGCACCCGGAGAAGGTGCGCAACCTGATCACCATGGTCACGCCGGTGGACTTCCACACGCCGGACAACATGCTCTCGCACTGGACGCGCAAGCTCGACGTCGACCTGTTCGTCGACACGCTCGGCAACGTCCCCGGCGACCTGATGAACTGGTGCTACCTCACGCTCAAGCCCTGGCGGCTCAACGCGCAGAAGTACGTCGGCCTGGTCGACATCCTCGACGACGTCGACGAGCTGCGCAATTTCCTGCGCATGGAGAAGTGGATCTTCGACTCGCCCGACCAGGCCGGCCAGGCCTTCCGCGAGTTCATCCGCGACTTCTACCAGGGCAACAAGCTGATCGAGGGCGGCCTCGAGATCGGTGGCCACGCGGTGGATCTCGCGCGCTTGACCATGCCGGTGCTGAACATCTACGCCGAGCAGGACCATCTGGTGCCGCCGGCGGCCTCCAAGGCGCTGGCGCGCGTGGTGGGCAGCGACGACTACAGCGAGATCGGCTTCAAGGGCGGGCACATCGGCATCTACGTCTCCGGCCGTGCCCAGCGCGAAGTGCCGCCGGCGATCGATCGCTGGCTCAGGCAGCGCAGCGACTGAGCGCTGCGTCCGCGCGGCCGCTTCAGAAGCTCATGAACTGGCCGCCGTTCACCGGGATCAGGGCGCCGGTGATGTAGCCGGCGTCGGGCGCGCAGAGGAAATCGACGACGCGGGCGATGTCTTCCGGCTCGCCCATGCGGCCCACCGGAATCGCGCCGACGATCTGCTCGCGGATGTCCGCGCGGATGGCGCGGGTCATGTCGGTGTCGATGTAGCCGGGCGCGACGCTGTTGACGGTCACGCCGCGACGCGCCACCTCGCGTGCCAGCGCCATGGTGAAGCCGTGCATGCCGGCCTTGGCGGCGGCGTAGTTGGTCTGCCCGAACTGGCCGGTCTGCGCGTTCACCGAGCTGATGTTGACCACCCGGCCGTAGCCGCGCTCGCACATCCCCTCGACGGCATGGCGGCACAGGTTGAACACGCTGCCGAGGTTGACCGCCAGCACCGACTCCCAGTGCTCGCGCGGCATCTTGCGCAGCGAGGCGTCGCGGGTGATGCCGGCGGCGTTGACCAGCACGTCGATCGGACCGACCTCGCCCTCGATCTGTTCGACGAGCCGGTTGCAGTCGTCGAAGTCGGCGACGTCGGCGGCGATGAAGTGCGGGTCGTAGCCGTTCATGGCGCCACGGAACGTCGCCACGGCCTGCTCGCGTCCGGCAAGGTCGACTGCCACGACGCGGTGGCCGGAGCGGGCGAGGCGACGGCAGATGGCCGTTCCGAGGCCGCCGATGCCGCCGGTGACGACGGCGATGCGTTCAGTCATGGGGATGCCGGTCGCGGTGGATGGTGCGGCGCAGCATAGGCGCCGCGGCGGGCAGCGTCAAAGTCGCCGCCGACGGCGGCGATCCTTCAGCGACCGGCAGACTTGGCGCCGGGCTTCGGGCGCTCGCCGGCCGGTGCGGCAGTGCCTGCGCGCAGGCTGCCGAGCAGGCTCTGCTGTAGCTGCTTCCACAAGTCGATGTTGCGCTCGGTGAGCTGGTTGAGCATGGCGAACGGCGTCTGCCCGAGCAGGCTGTTGATCTGCGACCGGAACTGCGACTGCTGCTCCATGAACAGCTGCATGCTGCGCTCGAGGTAGTTGCCCATGAAGCCCTGCAGCGAGTCGCCGTAGAAGCGGATGATCTGGCTGAGCAGCTGCGTCGACAGCATCGGCTGTCCGTCCTGCTCGTGCTCGGCGATGATCTGCAGCAGAACCTGGCGGGTCAGGTCCTCGCCGGACTTGGCGTCGCGGACCTCGAACTCCTCGTTGTCGACGATCAGCTGGCGCACGTCCTCGAGCGTGATGTAGCTCGAGATCTCGGTGTCGTAGAGCCGGCGGTTCGGGTATTTCTTGATGATGCGCGTGCTGGCCATGCTGCAGGGATCCTCCCAGATCGTGCGGCGCAGCATGGCGCAGCATGGCGGGGCTTGCAACCGTGCCCGACACCGATTGCCGGCGTGCACGTCGCATGTTCGTTCGATCGGTTCGAATCGGAAAGCCCCAACGAGGCTGCCGCGAAGTGCGCGCGCGGGTCCACGCCAGGATCGCCGGAAGGCGCGACCCGCGCCGCCGCAGGTCGAGGTCGCGGCTGCCGCCGCTCCTACGAGGGCGGTGACCCTGCACCCGGCCGCGCTCGCGCCGCGCTCGTCGCTCGCTTCGCGAGGCGCCTTCGCTTCTCTCGGTCGCCATCCATGGCTCCTCTGATGGGGCGCCTGCGAGCTGCCAGCGGCAGGTCGGGTTTCGCTGGGGTGAAGGCAAGCAGCCTTCCATGGCGCGAATCTCCCCGGTCGGCATCCATGCCTCCCCTGGTGATGCACGCAGCCGATGCCACCGGCATCTCGGGTTTCGAAGTGGTGGGCAGCAAGCAGCCGTCCATGGCGGGATCACCACCCAGTCGGCATCCTGCCTCCTCTGGTGATGCACGCAGCAGATGCCACCGGCGGGTCGGGGTTCGCTGGGGTAGGCGGCAAGTAGCCGTCCATGGCGCCGGACTCCCGGTCGCCATCCATGGCTCCCCTGGTGAACGCCGCGCGACCTGCCACCGGCAGGTCGGGGTTCGATTGGGTGGGCGGCAAGCAGCCGTCCATGGCGGGCTCGCCACCCAGTCGGCATCCTGCCTCCTCTGGTGATGCACGCAGCAGATGCCACCGACGGGTCGGGCTTCGCTGGGGTAGGCGGCAAGTAGCCGTCCATGGCGCCGGACTCCCGGTCGCCATCCATGGCTCCCCTGGTGAACGCCGCGCGACCTGCCACCGGCAGGTCGCAAGCGCAGCGTTCACCAACCCATATGGTGGCCGCCGTTGATGTCGAGGTTGGAGCCGGTGATCCAGGCGGCTTCTTCGGACACGAGGAACGAGACCGCGTAGGCGATCTCCTCGGGCGTGCCGAGACGGCCGGTCGGGATGTCGGCGACGATCTTGGCGCGAACCTCCTCGGGGACGGCCATCACCATGTCGGTGGCGACGTAGCCGGGCGACACCGTGTTGACGGTGATGCCGAGCTTGGCGTTCTCGCGGGCCAGCGAAATGGTGAAGCCGTGCATGCCGGCCTTGGCGGCGGCGTAGTTGGCCTGGCCGTACTGGCCCTTGAGGCCGTTGATCGAACTGATCTGGATGATCCGGCCCCACTTGCGCTCGCGCATGCCGTCGATCACCGGGCGGGTGACGTTGAAGCAGGAGTTGAGGTTGGTGTTGATCACCTCGTGCCACTGCTCGGCGGTCATCCGGTGGAAGGTGCCGTCGCGGGTGATGCCGGCGTTGTTGATCAGCACCTCGATCGGGCCGATCTGGGCCACGACTTCGGCGACCATGGCGGCGGCTTCCGTCGGCGAGCCGACGTCGCCCTTCGCCAGCGTCATGTCGTAGCCCTGCGCCTTCATCGCCGCCTGCCATTCGCGGGCGCGGGCCTCGTTGCGATAGTTGGTGGCGACGCGATGGCCGAGCTGGGCCAGTCGCTTGCAGATCGCCGATCCGATGCCGCCGGTGCCGCCGGTCACCAGCACGGTACGCGGTGTGCTCATGTGTGCTCCTCCCTGGTCGCGCCCTCTTGGCGGGGCGCCTCGCCGGGATTCTACACAGCCGATGCGGCGGCCAAGCGCGCATCGTCGCGGCGCAGCGCCTCGGGTCGATAGCGCTGCGTCGCTGCGGCCAGCCAAGCGTCGGGCGTCGACATCCGGGCCGGCGGCTCGAGCCCAGGCAGGAGGAAGCGCCATGCCGCCCGCAGCGATGCCTGCGGGTCGGCGTCGTCGATCGGTCGCGCGGCCAGCGACTTGCCGAGCTTGTGGCCGGCGTCGTCGAGCACCAGCGGCAGGTGGAGGTAGCGCGGCGTCGGCAGGCCGAGCGCCCGCTGCAGCGCGATCTGCCGCGGCGTCGATTCGGCGAGGTCGGCGCCGCGCACGACGTCGGTGATTCCCTGGGCGGCGTCGTCGACCACCACCGCGAGCTGGTAGGCCCAGAGGCCGTCGGCGCGACGCAGCACGACGTCGCCGACCTCCGCGGCGAGGTCCTGCGAATGCGGACCCAGCCTGCGGTCGACGAAGTCGATCCGGCCGGCGGGGGCGCGCAGCCGGATCGCCGCATTGCGCCCGGACGGCCTGGGGACGCAGGCCCGGTGGATGCCGGCGGTCAGCGCCAGATCGCGCCGGCTGCAGCGGCAGGGAAACGCCAGGTCGCGCTGCAGGAGTTGGTCGAGCGCCTCGGCGTAGGCGGCGTCGCGCGTGCGCTGCCACAGCACCGGTTCGTCGGCGTGCAGGCCGTGCGCGGCCAGACTGGCGAGCTGTGCCTCGACGGCACCCGGCCGCTCCCGCGGCGGGTCGATGTCCTCGATCCGCACCAGCCAGGTGCCGCCGCGGTGTCGGGCGTCCAACCAGCTGCCCAGCGCTGCGACCAGCGAGCCGAAATGCAGCGGACCGGTCGGGGACGGCGCGAAGCGGCCTCGGTAGGCAGCCGCGCTCATCCGTGGGCGTCAGGTCCGCGGAGAAGGTCGCGGCAGAGCAGGGTGATGCCGATCACCGACGCCGGCACGACCACCAGGTTGACGATCGGCACCAGGCTGCAGCCGAACGAGGCGAGCCCGAAGCCGACGATCCGCCAGCGCGCGCCGCGCAGTACCGCGAGCTGCTCGCGCAGCGGCATGCGCCGGTTTCCGAGCGGATTGCCGGCGTATTCGACGGCGAGGATCCAGCTGCTCACCAGCACGCCGACCGGGGCGGCCAGGACCTGGAACAGGGGTGTCAGGCCGAGCACAAGGACGCCGAGCAGGCACAGCGCGACGTAGCCGAGACGGCGCAGCTCCACGCCGAGGTCGGCGCGCAGCCCCTGCCACCATCCGCTCGGCGGCGGCTGCGGCGCCGCGCCGCCCTCCTGACGCTCGACCTCCGCGGAGAGCGTCCCGAGGAAGGGGGACATCAACAGGACCGCGACGAAAGTGAACGCCAGCATGCCGACCGCGAGCAGCGCGCCGGCGACCAGGGGGAACAACAGGTAGCGTAACCAGTCGAATCCACCGGGCAGCCAGCGGTCGAGCAGCGCGTCCAGTCCCCAGAACATCGCCACGGCGGCCAGCGCGAAGACGACGATGTTGCCGAGTACCGGCAGCACCACGAAGCGACGCAGGCCAGGGCGCTTGAGGCGGCGGAATCCTTCGAGCAGGTAGGCGGGGCCGGAGAGCATCGGCGCCGCCCGGGCGAGGGGAATGTTCATGGCGGGGCAGGCTTGATCGCGGTGTTTCGACCCCCATCTTGACGCAGTCCGCGCACCGGCGTGACCCCGCCTGCGCAAAACCTCGGAGCCGAAGCAATGATGCGGATCATGTTGTTCCTCGCCACCAACCTCGCCGTCCTGCTGCTGCTCGGCGTGGTGATGTTCGTGCTGCAGTCGGTGTTCGGCGTGCAGCTGCAGGGCGGCGCCGGCCTGCTGGTGATGGCCGCGATCATGGGCTTCGGCGGCAGCTTCATCTCGCTGGCGATGTCGAAGTGGGCGGCCAAGCGCGCCACCGGCGCGGTCGTCATCGAGCAGCCGCGCAACGAGCTGGAGAGCTGGCTGCTCGCCACCGTTCGCCGGCAGGCCGATGCGGCCGGCATCACCATGCCCGAGGTCGCGATCTACGACGCGCCCGAGATCAACGCCTTCGCCACCGGCATGACGCGCAACAGCTCGCTGGTGGCGGTGTCCACCGGTCTCCTGCGCAGCATGACGCGCGACGAGGCCGAGGCCGTGCTGGCCCACGAGGTCAGCCATGCGGCCAACGGCGACATGGTGACCATGGCGCTGATCCAGGGCGTGCTCAACACCTTCGTCATCGTGCTGTCGCGGGTGGTCGGCTCGATCATCGACTCGTGGCTGCGCGGCGGCCGCGAGGGTGGCCACGGCATCGGCTATTTCGTGGTGGTGATGGTCCTGCAGGTGGTGTTCGGCATCCTCGCCTCGGTCATCGCCATGTGGTTCAGCCGCTGGCGCGAGTTCCGCGCCGACGCCGGCGGCGCGCAGCTCGCCGGAAAGCACAAGATGATCGCCGCGCTGCAGCGGCTGGCGCAGAACCACGGCCAGAACACCCTGCCCGAGCAGGTCGCGGCGTTCGGCATCGCCGGCGGCCTCGGCAGCGGCCTCAAGCGTCTCTTCATGAGCCATCCGCCGCTCGAAGAGCGCATCGCGGCGCTGCGGAACGGGTGAGGGTGAGGGGCGGCGCTTGCGACCTGCCGGTGGCAGGTCGCGCCGACCCGAACGCCTGAGCGCTGTGCGCGAAGGCCGGCAAGGCGCTTGCGAGCTGCCGGTGGCAGGTCGCGGCGGCCCGAACGCCTGAGCGCTGTGCGCGAAGGCCGGCGAGGCGCTTGCGAGCTGCCGGTGGCAGGTCGCGCCGGCCCGAACGCCTGAGCGCTGTGCGCGAAGGCCGAGGCTGTTGCTGCCCGGCAGGTTTTCCCGAACGCGGCGTGGCGAAGCCGTCGAAGGCTGCCCCGACCCTGGTCCCGGAGGGGGCGGGGCTTGACGTCCGCGGGCGCCGAGGGCAACCGGCTTGGGCGTCAGCGCGGGGTGGAGGAGCGGTGGGCAAGCAACAGCAGACGCGGAGTGCGTCGCCCGGCAGGCCTCGCCCGGGGTTCGCCTACTGGCTGAAGTCGTAGTTCATCTGCGGCCCGGCCGGCGCCAGGAAGTTGCCGCAGACGTAGTTGACGCTGCTGGTGAACAGCACGGTCATGCTGGCGGCATCCTGGACGAACTCGGCGATGGTCTTCTTGCCGAGGTCGCGCGCGCGATCGGCGATCTCGCGGACCTTCTTCTGGTGCTCGCTGTTCTTCGCCAGGTCGCCCATGAAGGCACGATCGATCCTCAGGTAGCCGGCGTCGATCAGCCCGAGCAGCTGGAAGCTGTTGGGGCTGCTGCCGAACTGCTCGAGGCTGAGTGACGAGCCGAACTTGGAGATCTCGCGCTGGAAGCGCTGCGCCTGCTCGAGGTGGGTGACGCACTTGGTCTCCGGGATCTCGAGGATCAGGCGGTCGCCGCCCACTTCCGCGCGTCGCAGTTGCTCCTCGATCAGCGCGGGCAGCCGGGTATCCAGCATGCTGGCGGTGGTGATGTTGACGATCAGCCGGGTGTCCTTGCCCGCCTTCTTGCGTTCGGCGAGCTGGGCGATGGCGCGTCCGATCACCCAGCGGTCGACGCGCTCGGTCAGGCCCTGCATCTCGGCGTCGGGCAGGAACGACAGCGGCGGGACCAGCTCGCCGTTCTCGAGCTGCATCCGCAGCAGGACCTCGTAACACTCGCCCGACTCGCCGTGCAGCGAAATGATCGGCTGGTAGTGCATGACGAAGCCGCCCTTGTCGAGCGCTTCCTCGACCTGGCGAACGCGTTCCTGGAAGCGCTCCTCCTCGGCGCGATCGCGTGCCGCCGGATCGAAGATCTCGACCCGGTTGCCGCCGAGCGCGCCCACCGCCTGCAGCGACTCGCCGGCCTTGGCAAGCACCTGCGGCGTGCTGGCGATCTTCTCTCCGATCTGCACCCCGCCGATGCTGACGCTGGCGGCAAGGCTGCGATCGCCGACGCGCAGGATCTTGCCGTCGAATGCCGCGCGCACGGCGTCGGCGGTTTCGCGCGTCCGGAGGTAATCGCTGTCGCGCAGCAGCACACCGAAACCGTGGTCGGCGAAGCGCGCGGCGAGCGTCGCCGCGCCCAGCGCCGACTCGAGCCGGCGGGCTGCGGCCGACAGCAGCTCGTCGGCCTGCGCCAGGCCGATCTCGTTGAGCAGCGCGCCGTAGCTGTCGATGTCCACCAGCAGGACCGCCTGGTTCTTGCGCCCGTTGGCCGCGGCGGCCACCGTGTCGTCGAGTTCGGCGAGGAAATGCTGGCGATTGAACAGTCCGCTGGCCGGGTCGCGCTGACGCAGCGTGTCGAGCTCCTTCACCACCTCGGCGTCGATGAGCTGCTGGCGGATGACGATCTGCAGACAGCGCTCGCCCTCGTAGGTGGCCTGGGCGAACTCCATGACCGCGTCGAAACTGGTGCCGTCGCTGCGTTGGGCGGTGAGGTCCATGGTCTTCGGGGGCGGCTCGCCCTTGGACATGCGCTTGAGCAGCTGCTTGAAGGCGTCGGCGTGGTTGCCGGCCACCAGGTCGAGGACCGACAGGCCTTCGACGTCCTCGAACTCCTCGAAGCCGAACATCTCGAGGTAGGCCTGGTTGGCGCGGATGTGCATCCCCTCGTGGATGTAGGCGATCGGGTCGCGCGAGGAGGCGATGAGCGCATCGCAGCGGCGCTCCGACTCGCGCAGGGCCGCCTGCAGGCTGCGTACGGCGCGCCGCGACTCGACGGCTGCGAACTCGCTGCGCACGATGCCCAGCAGCACCGCCGGCAGCGTGCGCGGCGCCATCCGGGTGACCCCGGCCTTGAACGCGTCGAGCAGGGCCTTCTCGGACACTTCCGGGACCAGCGCCAGCACCGGGACGTCGGTGCCGCTGGTATGCACGACCTCGGCCACCCGCGCCATCGGCAGCGACTTCGCTTCGCTGCCGACCAGCACCATGTCGGCGAGGCGACCATCCAGCGCGGCCTGGAGCTGGTCCTCGCTGTCCGCACGTTCCGCGCGCACTGCCATGCCGCCGTTGCGCAGCAGGCTGATGATCTGTTCGGCATCCTCCCCCCGGTCCTCGATGAGGACGAGGCGGAGCACGGAGTCCTTCGGGGTCATGGGGGACCGGGAGACATTGCGAGCGCGAAGTCTCACACGGATGCGCCGGGCACGCCAAGCCGGGGCAGGGTGTGACGTCGTGCGTCAGCGGCCGGCCGTCGTCCCGGCCGGTCGTCGAGGCCGCCCCCGGCCGCGAGTCCTTCGCCCAAGCGATTGATTCGCGACCAGTCCACGGCCGGGCCGGCTCGGCAGGCCGTTCCGCGACAGGCGGCTAGGCGAGCGGTCGCTTGGCCGCCTCACCCGCGACTTCGCGCACCAGTTTCGGAACGAGATAGCCCGGCAGGCGACCGCGCACGTCGCGAACCAGGGCGCGGGCGCGCCGGTCCGGAACCTCGAAATGGGCGGCCCCGCGCACCCGGTCGAGCTGGTGCAGGTAGTAGGGCATCACCCCCGCGTCGAACAGTCGCTCCGACAGGCCGACCAGGGCGTCGACGTCGTCGTTCACGCCGCGCAGCAGCACCGTCTGGTTGAGCAGCCGGGCGCCGGCGCCGGCCAGCGCGGCCAACCCGGCGTCGACCGTGGCGTCGATCTCCTGCGCGTGGTTGGCGTGGATCACCACCACCACCGGCCAGGGCAGGCCGGACAGCCAGGCGAGCAGTTCCGGGTCGACCCGCTCGGGCAGGACCACGGGCAGTCGGGTGTGGATTCGAAGCCTGCGGACGTGGCTGATCCCGCGCAACTGGTCGGTGAGTTCGACCAGCTTGGGCGTGGCCAGCGACAGCGGATCGCCGCCGCTCAGGATCACTTCGCCGAGCGCGGGGTCGGCCGCGATCGCGGCGACGGACTCGCGCCAGCCGGCGCCGGCAGCGTTCGCCTCGGCGTAGGGAAAGTGGCGGCGGAAGCAGTAGCGGCAGTGCACCGCGCAGCTCCCCGTGGCCACCAGCAGGGCGCGCCCGGCGTACTTGTGGATCAGGCCGGGGGCAGCGATGCGGTCGAGGTCGCCTACCGCGTCGTCGACGAAGCCGGGCCGCGGGCGCAGCTCCTCATCCAGCGGCAGCACCTGGCGCAGCAGCGGATCGCGGGGGTCGCCGCGCCGCATGCGCGCGACGAATCCGCGCGGCACGCGCAGCGGAAAACCGGCCGCATCCGGCGGCAGGCGCGCCGCCAGGGACTCGAGATCGAGCGCCCTGAGCAGTGCGACCGGATCGCGATAGGCCTCCCGGAAGGCGCGGCGCCAGTCCGCCGGCTGGGCCGAAGGCGTGGCCGCAGGTATCATGCACGGTCTGCCGGACATCTCCGGTCGCCCCCGATCCCTTCCTCTGAACAAGCCGGAGAGTGTAGCCGCTCGCTGTCGCGGGCCTGCACCCCCAAGGAGCCCCGCATGGCCAGCTACGGCATGAACGACGTCAAGAACGGGATGAAGATCCTGGTCGACGGCTATCCCTGCGTCATCGTCGACACCGACTACATCAAGCCCGGCAAGGGCCAGGCCTTCACCCGCGTGAAGTACCGCAACATCAAGACCGGCCGCGTGGTCGAGCTGACCATGAAGTCGACCGACTCGGTCGACGCCGCCGACGTCGTCGACACCGACATGCAGTACCTCTACAGCGACGGCGAGTTCTGGCACTTCATGCAGCCGGACACCTTCGAGCAGCACACCGCCGACAAGAACGCCATGGGCGATGCCGCGCAGTGGCTGAAGGGCGAGGAGAGCTGCGTGGTGACGCTGTTCAACGGCGCGCCGCTGGCGGTGACTCCGCCGAACTTCGTCGAGCTGAAGATCGTGGAGACCGATCCCGGCGTGCGCGGCGACACGTCGGGCGGCGGCGGCAAGCCGGCCAAGCTGGAGACCGGCGCCGTGGTCCGTGTCCCGCTGTTCGTCGCCCAGGACGAGGTGATCAAGGTCGACACCCGCACCGGCGAGTACGTCTCCAGGGTGAAGTGATCCGGCGATGACCGCCCCGGCGCCGGAGTCCTGCGAGCTGCTGATCGAGGCCGGCTGGGTCATCCCGGTCGAGCCGCACGGCGTGGTGCTGCAGGACCATGCGGTGGCGGTGCGCGCCGGCCGGATCGTCGCGCTCGGCCCGCGCGCCGACCTGCTGGCCCGCTTCGACGCCCGCCAGCGGGTGCGCCGTCCGCGCAGCGTGCTGCTGCCCGGGCTGGTGAATGCGCACTGCCACAATCCGATGGTGCTGATGCGCGGCGTCGCCGACGACCTGCCGCTGCAGGTCTGGCTGTCGCGCCACATCTGGCCGATCGAGGCGGCGGTGATCGGCCCGGAGTTCGTCGCCGACGGCGTCGAGCTGGCGGTGGCCGAGATGCTGCGCGGCGGCACGACTTGCGCCAACGAGAACTACTTCTTCCCCGACGTGCAGGCGGCGACTTACGCGCGACTGGGTTTCCGCGCCCGGGTCGGGCTGCCGGTGATCGAGTTTCCGACCGCCTGGGCCCGTACCCAGGACGAGTACTTCGACAAGGCGCTGGAAGTCCACGACGCCTGGCGCAGCCATCCACTGGTGCGCGCCAGCTTCGCCCCGCACGCGCCCTACACGGTGGGCGACGCCAGCTTCGAGCGGGTGCGCATGCTGTCCGACCAGCTCGACCTGCCGGTGCACTGCCACGTCCACGAGACCGCGCAGGAGAATCGCGACGCGCTGCGCGACCACGGCATGCGCCAGCTCGCCCGGCTCGATCGCCTCGGGCTGGTCAACGACCGCCTCGTCGCCGTGCACATGACCGACCTGACCGACGCCGAGATCGCACTGTGCGCCGAACGCGGCGTGACCGTCGTGCATTGCCCGGAGTCCAATCTGAAGCTGGCCAGCGGTTTCTGCCCGGTGGAGAAGCTGCGCCGAGCCGGCGTGGCGCTGGCGCTGGGTACCGACGGCTGCGCCTCGAACAACGACCTCGACATGTTCGGCGAGCTGCGCACCGCCGCGCTGCTGGCCAAGGGCGTGGCCGGCGACGCCGCCGCGCTGGACGCGCCCAGCGCGCTCCGGATGGCGACGCTGGGCGCCGCCCGCGCGCTCGGCTACGAGCACGAGATCGGCTCGATCGAGCCCGGCAAGGCCGCCGACCTGATCTGCGTCGACTTCGACGTGCTCGAGGCCCAGCCCTGCTTCGAGGCGATCTCGCAGATCGTCTACGCCACCAGCCGCCAGCAGGTGAGCGACGTCTGGATCGCCGGGCGGCGCAAGCTCGAGGAGGGGCGCCTGGTCGACATGGACCTGCCCAAGCTCGCGGCCCGCACCCGCGAGTGGCAGGCGCGGATCGAGGCCGTGCAGGGCCGTCTCGCCGATGGCTGAGCTGCGCGCGAACGCCGATCCGGCCGAGCTGGCCCGCTTCAACGCGCTGGCGGCGCGCTGGTGGGATCCGGACGGCGAGTCGCGGCCGCTGCACGACCTGAATCCGGCGCGGCTGGCCTACATCGCCGAACGCGTGACGCTGCAGGGTGCGACCGTGCTCGACCTCGGTTGCGGCGGCGGCCTGCTGTCCGAAGCGCTGGCGCGGGCCGGGGCGCGCGTCACCGGCATCGACCTCGGCAGCGAGGTCATCGACGTGGCCCGACTGCACCTGCTCGAATCCGGGCTCGCTGTGGATTACCGCGAATGCAGCGCCGAGGCGCTGGCGGCCGAGCAGCCCGGCACCTTCGACGTCGTCGCCTGCATGGAGATGCTCGAGCACGTGCCCGATCCGGGCGCGATCCTGGTGGCCGCGTCGACGCTGCTGAAGCCGGGCGGACGACTGTTCGCCTCGACGCTCAACCGCACGCCGCGCGCCTTCGCGCTGGCGATCGTCGGCGCCGAGTACCTCGCCCGGCTGCTGCCGCGCGGCACGCATCGCTACGCCCGCTTCATCCGGCCTTCCGAGCTCGCCTGCTGGGCGCGCGCCGCCGGCCTCGAGCTCGAGGACGTCAGCGGCCTGCACTACAACCCGCTGACGCGGCGCGCGCGGACAGGGGGTGATCCGGCAGTGAACTACCTGGCCTGCTTCCGCAAGCCGGCGTGAGCGTGACGCCGTCGAGCGGCTTTCCCTGCCGACTTCTGCTGTTCGACCTCGACGGCACGCTGGTCGACACCGCGCGCGACCTGCACGCGGCTGCCGCTGCGCTGTGCGCGGAGCTGCAGGCGCCACCGCCGGATCTCGCGGCGTTTCGCGAGTGCGTCTCGCGCGGTGGCGCGGCGATGCTGCGCTGCGCGTTTCCACCGGCCGACGAGGCGCAGGTCGCGGCGCTGCTGCCGCGCTTCCTCGCGCTGTACGATGCCGACATCGCCTCGCGCGGCGGGTTGTTCTCCGGCATGGCGGAGGTCCTCGCCGAGGTCGAGCGGTCGGGCGCGCGCTGGGGCGTGGTCACCAACAAGCCCGAGCGCCTCGCGCGACGCCTGCTCGACGCGCTGGATCTCGCCGCGCGCTGCGCCGTGCTGATCGGCGGCGACACCCTGCCGACGCGCAAGCCCGATCCCGCGCCGCTGCGCGAAGCCTGCCGCCGCTGCGCTGTCGACGTGCGCTCCGCGGTGTACGTCGGCGACGATCCGCGCGACGTCGAGGCGGCCTGCGCCGCCGGCATGCCCTCGATCGCTGCGGCCTGGGGCTACGTCGGTGATGCGCCACCGGTCGCTCTCTGGGGCGCCGATGCGGTGGTCGCGACGCCGATCGACCTGCTCTCCGACGGCCTGCTGCGGCTGGAGCGAACAGCGTGAGCGCCGACCTCGCGCTGCAGGGCTACGTCGACAAGTGGCTGCAGTGGCAGCCCGAGGCGCGTGTCGCCGAGGTCTTCGTCGCGCCCGCGGAGCGCCCGCTCTGGCGTGCCTGGGGTGCGCTGGCGACCGAGATCGCCGAGGCGACGTTCGAGCTGGCCGACGCCGGCGTGGCCCGCACCAAGCTCGCCTGGTGGGGCCAGGATCTCGCCGCCGCGGTGTCCGCGCGGCATCCGGTGGCGAAAGCGCTGTTCGCGCACGCGCCGGCATTGGCCGTGCCCGAGCGGCGCTGGCGCGAGTTGGCCTTCGAAGCCGCGCGGCTCAGCGCCAGCGCGCACGATCCTGCGGATGTCGCGGCCGCAGTGGGCGAACTGCGCCCGCTGGCCGAGGCGCTGGCCGCGATCGAGGCGGACCTGCTGGGCGACAGCGCAGCGGCGCATTGGGCCGTGCACCTGCAGGCGACGCGTTCGCTGCGTGCGCTCGCCGGCCTCCGCGCCGATCGTGCACGCCTGCCGCCGGGCGCGCGCGAGGACCTGCGCGGCTATGCGCGGGCGCTGCTGCCGCATCTCGCCACGCCCGCGCGCGGTTCGCTCGCGGCACTGCGTCGGCTCGGCGACCAGCATCGCCTGAGTCGACTCGCCGCGAACGGTGACCCATTCAAGGCGGTCGAGGCGTCACCATTTCGTCATCTCTGGCTGGCCTGGCGCGCGGCACGCGGCGCGCGCTGATCGCCGACCCAGGTCCGACTTGTCTTTCACGTTCGTGCAGGTAGCCTGCTCCTCCGACACCGACCGCAAGGAATCGCCCGTGGCCCCGCGCATCCTCGACAACGCCGTCCGCGCCATGCCGGACATCGCCAATGAAGCCCGTCCCGCGGTCGCCGGCATGCTCGACTGGGTCGGCATGGGCGACATCGAGGTGCCGGTGCGGCTGCTCGGTCCCGAGCAGTCGAGCGCTTCGGCGCTGGCGCGCGCCACGGCTTACGTCAACCTGAATCGGCCCGAGGTGCGCGGCATCCACATGTCGCGCCTGTACCTGCACGTCGACCGCACGCTCGGCGAGGAGCCGCTCAGCCCGTGCAGCCTGCGCCGCCTCCTGCGCGACTTTCTCGACTCGCACGCCGACCTGTCCGACCGCGCGCTGGTGCGCCTGAAGTTCGAGCACGTCCTGCGCCGACGGGCGCTGAAAAGTGACAACAGCGGCTGGCGCTCCTATCCGGTACAGCTCACCGCGGCGATCGACCGCGGCCAGTTCAGCCTCGAGCTCGGCATCGAGGTGGTCTACTCCAGCACCTGCCCGTGCTCGGCGGCGCTGGCGCGCCAGCTCATCCAGGAGCGCTTCAGCGCGGACTTCGGTGCCGCTGCCCAGGTGTCGCGTGCCGACGTGCTGGCCTGGCTGGGCAGCGAGCAGGGCATCGTCGCCACGCCGCACAGCCAGCGCTCGGTGGCCGAAGTGCGCGTGCGGCTTGCGCCGTCGTTCCGCCACCTGCCGATCGAGGCGCTGATCGACCGCATCGAGGGTGCGCTGAAGACGCCGGTGCAGACCGCGGTCAAGCGCGAGGACGAGCAGGCCTTCGCGCTGCTCAACGGCCAGAACCTGATGTTCTGCGAGGACGCCGCCCGGCGCGTGCAGGCCGCGCTCAACGAGGACGACGAGGTCGCCGACTTCTGGGTGCGGGCCTCGCACTACGAGAGCCTGCATCCGCACAACGCGGTGGCGATCGCCACCAAGGGCGTGCCCGGCGGCTACGAGGGTGGGCTCGACGCGTTCGCGGCGTTCGGCCCGCCGCGCTGAGCGCGCGCCGTCCCGACGCAGTGCGGGACCCCGGCGTTCAGGGCCTGCGGTAGGGCGGCGGCAGGTAGATCGGGGCCCACACCCCGCTCCACGGATAGCCCGGGTGGGTGATCCACAGCCGGCCGTGCGGATGCGGCTGGCGCTCCGCCCACAGGTACACGACGTCGGCGGCCACGCGCGGATAGCGGTACTCGAACTCGCCGATGCGCCGCGGCTCGATGGCCTCGACCCGGCCGACCACGGTCATCTCGCGGCCGACCTCGAACACGGCCGGGTCGTAGAAGCCGGCGCGACAGGCGATGAAGCGCCCGGCGCTCTCGTCGAGCCGGCGCGGTCGCGCGCTCTCGCCGAGCGGCTTGCCGAGCAGCTCGAAGCAGCTGCGATCGGCCAGCGTCTCCACCGCCACGATCTCGCCACCCCAGCGCACCTGGTCGCCGATGCGGCCGCTGCTGCCGACCTCGCTCGGCTGGGTCGGCGCGAACTCGCCCTGCAGCGGCTTGGGCGCGGTGGCGCAGGCGCCCAGAGCGAGCGCGCAGGCTGCGGCAGGGATCAGCAAGGCGGGCGAGCGGCTCATGGCGGCGGCTCCGGAATCGGGCGGAAGTTCATGAGGTCCTCGACCAGGCGTCGGTCGGCGTCGCTGTCGACGCGGTCGGCAGCATAGCGGCGGCGCGCATAACGCATGCTGAGCGTGGCCAGGGCATCCGCGCTGGCCGGCAGGCGCGCGCCGGCGCGTGCGGCGAAGTCGAGTGGACCCTCGTACGCCTCCTTGACCACGCCGTGCCTTGCCAGCCTGCGCACGAAGCGCAACCAGGCCCGACCGACCGCGTCGCTGCCGTCGGGAGGCCGGCGCAGCACCAGCGCCAGCGTCGCCAGCATCGCGATGGCGCCGGCTGCGAGCAGGGCCAGCCCCAGCTCGCGCCAGCCTGCCTGCTCGATTCCCAGCGGTCGCAGGATGCGGCTCTGGCGCGCGGCGTCGAAGCCGAGCACGAAGTCGTTCCATCCGCGACGCAGGAAGTCCGCGGCATCGAACAGCGGCCGCCCCCAGCTGTAGGCCACCTCGCGCTCGCGGCCCATGACGTCCGCCCCGCGTTCGATCCGCTGCGGCGCCACCGCGCTGGTCGGGTCGATGCGCACCCAGCCTTCGCCGGCCAGCCATGCCTCGGCCCAGGCATGGGCGTCCGACTGGCGGATCACCAGGTAGCCGCCGAGCGGATTGATGTATCCGCCCTGGTAGCCGGTGACCACCCGGGCCGGGATGTCCGCCGCGCGCAGAAAGAACACGAAAGCGGAAGCGAAGTGCTCGCAGTAGCCCTGGCGGGTGTCGAAGAGGAAATCGTCGACGCTGTCGCGACCAAGGAGCTGGGGGTTCAGGGTGTAGGTGAATCCGGCGTTGAAGCGCTCCAGCAGGCGGCGGATCAGCGCGGTGTCGTCGAGGCCTTCGGCGCGCCACTGGGCGGCCAGCGCGCGCGTGCGGGGGTTGTAGTTCGCCGGGAGCTGGGTCATCAGCTCGCGCAGCGTGCGCCGCAGCTCGGGCTCCAGGCGATAGCGGGTGGTCGAGCGGAAGGCGGTGCGGGAGATCGACTGCAGCGGTCGCCCGCTCATCACGCTGCGCTCGAGCCCGAGCCGGCCGCCCGCAGGTGCCGACAGCGGCAGATCGAGGGGGAACAGAAAGCGGCGCTCGGTCGGCTCCTGCTCGACCTCGTAGCGGATCTCCGGTCCGAGCGCCTCCAGCGGGGCCGCTTCGAGGCTGCTCGTCCAGCCCGAGCGGGTCCAGCGGCGGCCGTCGAACAGGCTCAGCACCGGGCCGCGGAAGTAGCGCTCTGCGACCGGCGGAACGGCGTCCTCGAATCGCACGCGCAGCACCGGGGTGTCGTCGACGTAGAGATTCGCGATGTCGCCGGGCGCCATCTCGTCGGACAGTCCGGTGCGTGCCTCCTGCGAGTTCTGCGGCAACCCCCAGAGCGGCGAGGCCAGCCGCGGAAACAGCACGAACGCCACCAGCGCCAGCGGGAGGGAGACCGCCGCCAGGCGCGCTGCTCCGCGCAGCCGGGCCGACACCGGGTCGCCCGGGGCCCCCTCGACCGCCGTCTCGACCTCGGCCAGTCGCGCCAGAGCACCGATCGCCACCAGCGACGCTGCCGTCGCGAGCACCAGCGTCAGGGGACCGCGGTCCTGCAGGAAGGCCGCCATGATGGCGAACAGCCCGAAGCTGACCAGTGCACGGGCATCGCGCAGGCTGCGGGTCTCCAGCAGTTTCAGGACGACGCCGCAGGCCAGCAGCGCGCAGCCGGTATCGCGGCCGATGTCGCCGCCGCCCCCGATGCCGTACTCACGCAGCACCAGGGCTACGGCAGCCAGCACGATCGGCAGCTTGATCCATGCGCCGAGCGGTCGATCGCGGCGCTGGGTCAGCGCGGCCAGCGCGAGGAACGCCGCCAGTGCCGCGCCGATCGACACCGGCAGCAGCAGCGCCAGCGGCAGCACGCAGATCGCCGCCGCCACCAGGCAGGCCTGCCGCGACCGCAGGTCCAGCATCGGCGCCAGCCCCTGCGCCGCGGCCATCAGCGGCGCCCTCCGGCCACGTCGAGCAGCGCCAGCGCACGCAGGCAGGCATGCAGGTGCGCCGGGCCGCGCGCCGGCCCCAGACGCTCGCCGGGAATTCGCAGTTCGCTGCGTCGACCGGTGCGTTCGGCGTCGACCACCCAGCGCGCCAGTCGGCGGATCCGGGCCTCGGTCGCGAGTCCGCGGAGCTGCTCCCAGTCGAGCACCGCATCGTGGCCGCTCGGGCTCTCGAACTCGCGGACCAGCATCCGGCCGAGCTGGGCGCTGCGCTTCCAGGCGACGCTGCGCAGCGGGTCGCCGCCGCGATAGTCGCGCAGCGCGTGGACCTCCTCCTCGGGTCCGCGCTGGCGTCGCGGGCGGCCCTGCGCACCGCTGCCCGGCAATGGGGGCGGATTGGCCTCGAGCGCCGGATAGACCAGCACGCGGCGTTGCGGGTGCAACCAGCTCCAGGCGACGAACATGCCCAGCGGCCGGCGGATCGACAGCTCGACGCGGCCGACGTCGAGCCACCCGCGCTGCATGGTGGGCACTTCGAGGGTGACGTCGGCGTGGCCTTGCGGGCCGAGGTCGAAGGCACGTCGGGTCGTCGCCCGGCGCAGCACCAGTCCACGCCGCCAGCGTGCTTCCTGCGCGTCGAAGCGAAAGCGCAGGGCGACCGGCTGCCCGGCGTGCACCGGATCGGCGCTCACCTCCTGCAGGCGCAGGCCGCGCAGGCCGAGGTAGGCGACCAGCAGCCCGGTGTGCGCCGCCGAGGCGAGCAGGAAGCACAGGATCAGCGCCGGATTGTTGTTGTAGTTCAGACCGCCGAGCGTCATCGCCGCCAGCATCAGCCCGAAGAACAGGCCGAAGCGAGTCGGCAGCACGTAGATGCGGCGGCGATCGAGCGTCGTCGGCAGCGCTTCGGGTGTCTTCAGCCGGGTCAGCGCCGGCAGCCGAGCCTCGGCGCGCCGCAGCAGGCCCTCCCAGCGTTCGGCCAGCGGCATGGCCACGTCCGCCGGATCAGGTCGGCACCGGCACCGAGCGCAGGATGCTGCGCGCCAGCGCCGCGCGGTCCGACTGGTCGCCGTCGGGCACGAGCCGATGCGCGGCGACCTCGACGAACACCGCCTGCACCGCTTCGGGAGCGACGAAGTCCGCCCCGCGCAGCAGGCTGAGCGCGCGCGCTGCGCGCAGCAGGGCGATGCCGGCGCGGGGCGACAGGCCGACGCGCACGCCGGGGTGGCGCCGGCTCTCGGCGAGCAGCGCCTGGACGTAGCCGACCAGCGCGTCGCTGGCGTGCACCCGCAGCGCCGACCCACGCAGGTCGTGCACGTCCTCGGCGCTGAGCACGAGGCGTGCGCGCTGGATCAGCACTTGGCGATCGTCGCCGGCCAGCATTTCCCGCTCGGCCGCGGCGTCCGGGTAGCCCAGCGTGATCCGCAGCAGGAACCGGTCGAGCTGCGAATCGGGCAGCGGAAAGGTGCCGGCGAGGTCGACCGGATTCTGCGTGGCGATGACGAAGAAAGGCGTCGGCAGTGCGTGGCACTGGCCGTCGATGGTGACCTGGTGTTCGGCCATGGCCTCGAGCAGCGCGCTCTGCGTGCGCGGCGGGGCGCGGTTGATCTCGTCGGCGAGCAGCAGCTGGGTGAACACCGGACCCGGGTGGAAGCGGAACTGGTGGCTGTCCTGCTCGTAGATCGACACGCCCAGGATGTCCGAGGGCAGGAGGTCGGCGGTGAACTGGGTGCGCTGGAACCCCAGGCCGAGCGTGGCGGCGAGCGAGCGGGCGAGGGTCGTCTTGCCGAGCCCCGGCAGATCCTCGATCAGCAGGTGGCCTCCGGCGAGGAGGGCGGTGAACGCCAGCTCCACCTCGCGTCGCTTGCCCAGCACCAACGAGTTGACCTGCGCCAACGCTTCATCGAGGGCGGCGCGCTGCGCCTGCGGTAGCATCGCTCCCCGCTCCCGAGTGGCTGCCATCGAAGACTCTCCTTGGACGATTCCCCCCAGTGTAGCCGCCGCGGCCGTGCAGGGCGCCTGACGAAACAGGCCTGCCGTCCGCCCGTGTCGGCCCTGCCGCGACCTCCGCGCGGGTGAGTCGCGCCGCCCGCACCTGGTGGCTCGTCCTGTTCGCCCTCACTGCGGCGAAGGTGCTGCTGGCCTGGCGTCTGCCCCTGTTCGGCGACGAGGCCTTCTACTGGCTGGAGAGCCGGCACCTGGCCCCCGCCTACGACGACGTGCCGGCGCTCACCCCGTGGCTGATCCGCCTCGGTACGACGATCGGCGGCCATGCGGAGTGGGCGGTCCGGTTGCCCTTCCTGCTGACGTCGCTCGCCACGGCATGGCTGGCCGCGCGGATCGGCGGCGCCGTGCTCGGTCGCCGATTCAGTCCGCTCGCCGGGACCCTGGCGCTGCTGCTACCGCTGTTCGCCGCCAACGGCCTGCTGGCGGTCCCGGACGTTCCGCTGACACTGGCGGTGCTGGTCTGCACCGAGGGACTCAGGCGGCTGGCGGTCGCGGCGCCCGCAGGTGCGTACTGGCTGGCCTGCGGGCTGGCACTGGGGTGGTGGAGCCACTACCGGTTCCTGGTGCCGCTGGCAGCCGCGGGAATGTGGCTGCTGGTGCATCCGGTCGGCCGCGGCCTGCTGACGCGTCGTCCGCTGTGGACGGCCGGCATCGTCGGCAACGCGGCGGGACTTGGACCGCTGGTCTGGCATCAGGTGCGCGAGGCCGGGGACGGGTTCGGCTTCCAGTTCGTCGAGCGCCACCCGTGGACGTTCCAGTCGGAGGCGCTGTTCGACCTGCTGCTGCAGGCTGCGGTATCCACGCCGCTGCTGTTCGTTCTGCTGGTGGTCGCGGCGATCCGGCCGGCGCGGCGCGAGGAGGATCGTGCGGCTTCGGTGGTGGCGGGCGTGGGTCTGGCCATCCTCGCGCTGTTCCTGCTGCTTGCGCCCTGGGTCGACACCGAGCGCAGCCGACTGCACTGGCCGATGCCCGGCATCCTGCTGTGTGCGCTGGTCGCGCCGCGGGCCATCGCCGCCGCCGGACCGCGCCTGCGCTGGGCCTGGGAGACGGCGCTGGCGATGGCCGCCGCCGCGCTCGGTGCCGGCTTCGTGCTGATCTGGGTGCTCGCCACCGAGCCGGTGCGACTGGCGTCGGGAGATCTCTACCTGCACGGATTCACCGGCTGGCGGGAGGCCGTCGGCGCCTCGCGGCGATCGCTGGAAACGCTGCCCCCGGGGTCGCCGGTCGTCGCCGACCATTTCATGCTGGCGGCGCAGCTGGCGTTCGGCCTGGGGGATGCGCGCAGGGTGTACAGCCTCGACCATCCGATCAACGCCAAGCATGGCCGCCAGGGCGTGCTGACCCGCATGGGGCGGGATGATGGTGCGCTGTCGCGCGAACTCGGGCCGGCCCCCTTCCTGCTGGTGCTGGAGGAGAGCGCGAGCCGTCTGCGCGAGCGTCCCGACTGGTTCCGGTCGGCATGCTCGAAGTTTCCGCGGGCCCGGCTCGCCTTCGATCACAGCGTCGATGCCGGCCGCAAGCGGCTGGTCGGATTCGTCGTCGGCGAGCCTGACGCGCCCGCGTGCCTGCCGCCGGCGCTGGGCTATCTGCACGCCCCGGCGGAGGGCGCCCGCGTCCGGGCCGTGCTGCGGCTCCAGGGCTGGGCGATCCGCGATGGCGTCGGCATCGAGCGGCTCGAGGCCAGGCTGGGCGGACGCATGCTGGGATCGCTGCTGCGCGTCGACGAGCCCGGCGTGCGCATGCTGTTCCCGGCGTCGAACGATCCCGACCACCCCCGGGTCGGATTCACCGGCGAGTTCAGGCCAGCGCTGGCGGCGGGCCGTCACCGGCTCGACGTCGAAGCGGTCGATGCAGAGGGCAACCGCTCGGTCGTCGCGGGTGCCTGGATCGAATGGGAGCCCTGAATCGGGCTGTTCAGGGCAGCCGGAAGCCGACCTCGCGCAGCAGTGCCGCCAGGCCGATCAGCGGCAGCCCGACCAGCGCGGTGGGGTCGTCGGATTCGATCCGTTCGAACAGCGCGATGCCGAGCCCCTCGCTGCGGAAGCTTCCGGCGCAGTCGAGCGGAGATTCGCGTTCGACGTAGCGGGCGATCTCGGCGTCGTCGAGGCTGCGGAACAGCACCGTGGTGGTGTCGAGCATCCCGCGTTCGCTGCCGTCCGGCGCCACCACGCAGACCGCGGTGTGGAAGTGAACGCGCTGCCCGCTGAAGCAGCGCAGCTGTTCGCGCGCGCGATCCGGATGGCCGGGCTTGCCGAGGATCCGTCCACCCCAGTCGGCGACCTGGTCCGAGCCGATTACGCAGGCGCCGGGATGGCGGGCGGCGACCGCCCGCGCCTTCGCTCCGGCGAGCCGCGCCGCACACGACTCCGGCGTCTCCGCGGGAAGCTGCTCCTCGTCGACCTCGGGCGCGGCGACCGCGAAGGTCAGGCCGAGTCTGCGCAGCAGCCCGGCGCGATAGCGTGAAGTCGACGCCAGGACCAGCGGTGCCTCAGTCATGGCCGCTGCCGGTCCTGCGCAGCGCAGGCGGTTCGCGCGCACCCTGCTCGATGGCCGCCTGGGTCGCCTGCGCCAGGTCCGCGCCTGCGCTTTCGAGCGCGGCCAGCCGCCCCTCGATCTGCGTCCGCGAGCGGTCGACTGCCGCCAGCGCCTTGCGCAGCTCGGCCAGCGAAGCGGTCGGCGCCTCGCGCGAGATCCACAGCCGGTGCTCGAGCACGTTGCGCAGCGCCTGCTGGATCGGCGCATCGGCGTCCAGCGACGCATGCGCCTCCGCGGCGATGTCCGAGGGCACCCGGTCGACGACCGCGCGCATCGCCTGCATGCGCTGCCGCGTCGCCTGCAGGACCTGCTCCAGCGCGTCGGTGCTGTCGAGCAGCTTCTCCAGCGCGTCGGCGCGACTGCGCATCCGGTGCTGCGCGATCCACAGCAGCACGACCACGGCGGCCAGCGCGGCGAACAGGTAGCTCAGGTAGTGGAGCGGGATGTCCACCGTCGGGCGTTCGTCGGGGCGGGGGGAGCCAAAGTCTGCGCCAAGGCGCCCGGCGGGTAAATCGGAGCTGCGCCCTCGGATTGACCGGACCCCCGCCTGCCGCCTATCATTCCGCCCTTATGTCCGCCGGCCTGCCCGAATCGGTCGACGTCTGGCGAGCCGCCGGCTCCGGACGCATCTACTCGGGAACGGTCGAGCTGGCGCGCTTCGCCCGGCTGCTGCCGAGCCTTGCCGATGCCAGCGGGGTGTGTGCATTCGAGGTCGCCTTCGGCCGCGACGCGTCGGGGTTCTCCGAGGCGCGCGTCGTCGCCAGCGCCGATCTGCCGCTGCAGTGCCAGCGCTCGCTCGAGCGCTTCCTGCTGCCGGTCAGGGTCGAGCAGCGGCTGGGCCTGATCCGCGACGAGTCGGAGGAAGCCGGGTTGCCGGCCGACGTCGAACCGGCGCTTGTCCCGGCGGACGGCATGATGCACCTGCTCGACCTGGTCGAGGACGAGCTGATCCTGGCGGCGGTCACCACCTCGCTCTCGGGCCTGACGGCGC
>VFQU01000482.1_pt1 | contig 35424 bp, 29 predicted proteins | sample 3512311 | NCBI WGS metagenome assembly VFQU01 (sample SAMN10412377, study PRJNA504923) | tailings metagenome | isolation source: Relicate 3 Philex TSF3 active mining site | place: Philippines: Tuba, Benguet | collected 2017-08-29
TTCACGGGCGACCCCGATCGCTCGGCCATCTGGACCATGCTGGTGGCGCGCGACATCCGGGCCTATGTCAATGCCGACTGGTCAATGGTGGCGGGCGATTTCATTGCCGATGATTTCATGGGTATCCATGGCCACCGGGACGGAAATCCCGACAATTGGCGTATCGGCTTCCCCAGCCTTGCCGACTATCGCGACGAATGGCTTCGGCAGGCCCATGAAGGGCAGACGGTCGAATATGCCGAAGATGTCGAAGCAGGCATCCACCGCGCGACCAACCTCACTGAGATCGAAATCACCGGTGACCGGGCTATCGCACACAAGAAATTCGACGGGGAGATCCAGAAGGCCGATGGCGGTGTCGACCGTCTCAACTGGCAGACGCTCTATTTCTGCCGCAAGGTCGGCGGGCAATGGAAGCTCACGGGATTTGTGGGCTACCTTCCCTATCCTATGGGTTCGACCCCGTCGCACTAAGGATCGATTTCTCGCTCGAATGGCGAACTATCCCTCATCCGCCCTTCGGTCATCGCAGCCTGTCCTCGCCCCTTGTGGGAAAGGTGAATCGTCCGCCGGCTGAGATGCATGAGGGGATTGCTCAGCGGAAGCGAAACGTCCGGTAGTCAAAATGACCTTCCTCACCCCCCAGCGTCTTGTCATGCTGGCCTTCTTCCTCCAGCCCATCGCCTTCGGCTCATGGTTGCCCCGCATTCCTGAAATACAGGCAGGGCTGGGACTGGGGCCGGCCGCCCTGGCGCTGACGCTACTCGGCATGCCGGTGGGTACGCTTCTCACCCTGCCCTTTGCCGGCCCGCTCGTGGGTCGGATTGGCGCTCGCACCACAATCATCGTCGGCTTTTTCTATTATGCCATCGCCACGAGCCTACCGGCTTTCTCGTCCGATCCTGTATTGCTGTTTGTGGCGCTGGTCTTCGCCGGTTCGGCCATTTCTTTTCTTGAGCTGGGGCTCAATGTAGCGGCGGATACGGTGGAAAAATCCACTGGCACACTGATCATGACCAAGTCGCATGGCTTCTGGTCAGTGGGTATCATGGTTGGCAGCCTTATCGGCTCGGGCATGGCGGGGTTGGGCATTGCTCCGCAATGGGCCATTCTTGGCGCGGCCCTCCTCACCCTGCCGCTGGGCATTGCAGTCGGCCGGGCGCTGCCGCCCATGGCGAGCCAAGCGCCAGCCGAGGGCGGCCCGCAGCGGTCGTCCTGGTCCCTGCCCAGTCCGGCGCTGCTTGGCGTCTGCCTCTTCGTTTTCGGCATTACCATGACAGAAGGCGCCATGGCCGACTGGTCGGCAATCTTCCTGCGCGATGCCCTCAGCGCCGAAGGCGGGCTTGTGGGTCTTGGCTATTCCGTCTTTGCCTTCATGGTCGCGGCGGGTCGGTTCGGCGGCGACACGATAAAGGCGCGCCTCAGCGCCGTCGGCACGGCACGGTTCTGCGGGGCGCTTGCCATGCTCGGCGCGGTCCTGCTCTACCTCGCCCCCAATGTCACTCTGGCGCTGATCGGCTTCGGCACAATCGGCTTCGGTGTCTCGGTCGGCTTTCCGCTAGCCGTTACCGCTGCCGCCGGCATTGGCGACCGAACCGCTTCCGCCAATGTGGCGGTCCTGTCCTTCGTCGCCCTGACCGGTTTTCTCATTGGCCCGCCGCTTATCGGCTTCGTGGCCGAGCACAGCGATATCCGCGTCGGGGTCGCCTGCATATTGCCCTTCCTGCTGCTAAGCCTCGTCCTAACGGGTCGCCTTGAGCCGCGGCGGGTCGTCGGCGAAAATAAATCCGAAGCTGAAATTCCCGGAGTTCTCTGATGCGCCTTGCCGTCGCCGGACTGCATACCGAATGCAGCACTTACAATCCCGTTCTGGCCCGCGAGGCCGATTTCCGCGTGCTGCGCGGTCCGTCCATGCTCAAGGATCAGTATTTCGATTTTCTGACCCATTTCCCGGCGGAGTTCGTCACCATCCTGCATGCCCGCGCCATTGCCGGCGGGCCGGTCGAACGCGGCATTTATGAGAGCTGGAAGGCGGAAATCCTAGATGGACTGCGCGCCGCGCTGCCGCTCGATGGCGTCTATCTCGCCATGCATGGCGCCATGTTCGTCCAGGGTCTGTTCGATGCGGAAGGCGACTTCATTGCCGCCGTGCGCGCCGTCGTCGGACCCGATGTACTGATCGCGGCCAGCTATGATCTCCATGGTAATGTCAGTCAGACCATCATCGACAATCTCGACATCTTCTCCACCTATCGCACCGCGCCCCATATCGATGTTCCCGACACGATGCGCCGCGCCGTCACCATGCTGGTGCGGGCGCTCAAGACCGGCACGCGCCCGAAACTGGCCTGGGCGCCGGTGCCGGTCTTGTTGCCGGGCGAGCGCACCTCGACCCAGGATGAACCGGCACGCAGCTTCTATGCGCAGTTGCACCAGGTCGAAGAACCTACCGGCATCTGGGATGCCTCGTTTCAGGTGGGATATGTCTGGGCCGATGAGGCCCGCGCCACGGCCTGCGCCATCGTCACCGGCACCGACCGCGCTGCCATGGAGCAGGCTGCCACCCACCTCGCGCAGAACTATTGGGATATTCGCCATGACTTCGTCTTCGGCATGGAGACCGGCTCGATCAGTGAATGCGTCGACCGCGCCGTTGCCAGCAGCACCGCTCCAGTGGTGCTGGCGGAGTCCGGCGATAATCCGACCGGCGGCGGCGTTGGTGACCGGGCGGAGGTTCTTGCGGCGCTGATCGAACGGGGTACCCAAGGCGTGATCTTTGCCGGCATTGTCGACAAGGCCGCGACCGACGCTGCTTATGCGGCTGGCACAGGCGCAAAGGTGAGCCTGCATATCGGAGCAAGCCTTGATCCCTCCAGCACGCCCGTCGACACAGAGGCGGAAGTGCTTTTCCTCCTCGACACCGCCGAACCCCGGCTGCGCGAAGCGGTGGTCCGGATCGGCGGCATCGATCTTGTGCTCACCGCCCGCCGCCGCCCCTTCCACAATATCGTGGATTTCGTCCGGCTGGGCCTCGACCCGAAGTCCGCCCGCATCGTGGTGGTCAAGTCCGGCTATCTCTCGCCCGAACTCGGCCCCCTCGCCAATCCGGGCATCATGGCGCTGTCGCCCGGCGTGGTCGACCAGTTCGTCGAACGCACCGAGCGCCTCTATACGCCCCGGCCCAGCTACCCCTTCGACAAGGACTTTGCCTTCGAGCCGGCTGTGAAGTGGTCGGCGCGCAGCGCCTAGCAAGCGCCGCCTCTTCACCGTATCGCCGCTTTCGTTTATCGATCAAACGAAAGCAGGTGAACGCCGATGAACCCATCGCTTCGACAGGCCAGGATAGTGGAACTCGCCCGCCAGCAGGGCGAGGTCAATGTGGACGAATTGGTGGCCGCTTTTGCGGTTACCCCGCAAACCATCCGCAAGGATCTCAACGCGCTCTGCGACCGAGGCACGCTCAAGCGTACCCATGGCGGGGCCATGCATCCTTCGGGCGTCGAGAATGTCGAGTATGAAGCGCGCCGCCAGATTGCCCCGGCGGAAAAGCGGGCCATTGGCCGGGCGGCGGCGGCCCTCATCCCCGACCATGCCTCGCTGTTCATCAATATCGGTACGACGACCGAGGCCGTCAGCCAGGCGCTGGTGGAACATCGCGGACTGATGGTGATTACCAACAATATCAATGTCGCCAACCATCTGCGCGCTGCGCCCGGCGTCGAAGTGGTGATCGCGGGTGGCGTGGTGCGCGCCAGCGATGGCGGCATCGTCGGGGAAGCGGCGGTGGATTTCATCCGCCAGTTCAAGGTGGACTTTGCCGTCATCGGCGTTTCCGCCATCGACCCGGATGGATCCCTGCTCGATTTCGACTATCGCGAGGTCAAGGTGGCGCAGGCCATCATCGCCAATGCCCGCCATGTGATCGTGGTGTCAGACGCCTCAAAATTCACCCGCACCGCGCCGGTGCGGATCGGCCATCTCAGTCAGGCGCAGAGCTTTATCACCGACCACTGCCCGCTGGACTCGATCCGGCAGGTCTGCGCCGAGGCGGGTATTCGTCTGGTGGAGACCGGCGCCAGCTAGGGCCGAAACGTGTTCTCCGCGATCGAAGCCGGTTTCATCTCGATGGAAAATCCGGCCCGTTCCGGCGGCATATAGGCGGCATTGCTGATCACGCAGGGATCAAGGAAATGCTCATGCAGGTGGTCGACATATTCGATCACCCGGCCCGTCTTGCTTCCAGAAACGACCAGATAGTCGATCATCGACAGATGCTGGACATATTCGCAGAGCCCCACACCGCCAGCATGCGGCCAGACCGGCTTGCCGTATTTCGCCGCCATCAGCAGCACGGAGAGCACCTCGTTGAGCCCGCCGATACGGCAGGCATCGATCTGCACCACGTCTATGGCATCGCGGGTGATGAACTGCTTGAAGAGAATGCGGTTCTGGCACATTTCGCCGGTCGCCACCTTTACCGGCGCGATGGCGTCGCGGATTTTCCGGTGGCCCTCGACGTCGTCGGGGCTGGTCGGCTCTTCGATGAAGAAGGGATTGAACCGCTTGAGCTGGTTCACCCAGTCGATGGCCTGGCCGACTTCCCAGACCTGATTGGCGTCGATCATCAGATAGCGGTCCGGCCCCATGATCGAACGCACGATTTCGAGGCGCCTGATGTCGTCGGCCAGATCGCGACCCACCTTCATCTTGATATGGGTAAAGCCGGATTCGACCGCCTCGGTGGCCAGCCGCGTCAGCTTTTCGTTGGAATAGCCCAGCCAGCCAGCCGATGTGGTGTAGCAGGCATAGCCCTCGCGGCGCAGCGTCGCGATCCGCTCGGCCTTGCCCGGCTCGGCCGCCCGGAAGATTTCGAGCGCCTCTTCAGGCGTGACGGCGTCGGTGAGGTAGCGGAAATCCACGATGGAAACGAGCTGCTCCGGGCTCATTTCGGCGACATAGAGCCAGACCGGCTTTCCCGTCTGCTTGGCCAGCAGGTCCCAGACCGCATTGACCACTGCGCCGGTGGCCAGATGCATGGCGCCCTTGTCGGGTCCGATCCAGCGCAGCTGGCTGTCGCCCGTCATATGCCGCCAGAAACGACCGGGATTTTCCGCAATCCAGTCGAGATCGAGGCCCACCACGCGGTCGGTCAGTGCGGCAATGGCGGCGCACACGACCTCATTACCGCGCCCGATGGTGAAGGTAAGGCCATGCCCCTCCAGCCCACCATCGGTGCCGAGAACGACATAGGCGGCCGAATAGTCCGGATCGGGGTTCATCGCGTCCGAGCCGTCGAGGGAGGCCGATGTCGGGAAGCGCAAATCGTGGGTGGAAAGGGTCGTAATCTTGGTCATGGTCTATGCCGTCCAGCCGCCGTCGATGATGTGAATTTGCCCGGTCGTATAGGTGGCGCCTGCGAGATAAACGGCGAGATCGGCCACTTCATCGGGGCGGGCAATGCGCCCGATTGGCTGGCGCGCGATAAAGGCCTTGCGCGCAGCCTCGACATCGCCGGTGGCGGCCCAGCGTTCGTGCAGGCTGGGGCTATCCACCGTTCCGGGGCAGATGGCGTTGACGCGGATATTGGACGTGGTGAAATCAGCGGCAATGGATTTGGTGAGGCCGATCACGGCGGCCTTGGAAATCGAATAAGCCGCCCGGTTGGGCACGCCTTTCACCGATGAGGCAACCGTCGCCATGTTGATAATGGCGCCGTCCTTGCGCGCCAGCATCTGCGGCAGCACGGCCTTGATGGTGCGGATCTGCGCCTTGACGTTGAGATCGAAGGCAAAGTCGAGATCGGCATCGCTCATCTCCAGCACCGAGCCGCCATGCACGACGCCCGCGCAGTTGAACAGAATATCGATATGGCCGATTTCGGCGACCGCCTGATCGACGGCCGCATTGGAGAGGACATCGAGAAGGCGCGTCGTCACCCCCTCCATACCGTCCAGTTCGGCCAGCTTGGCCGCGTTGACGTCGGTAGCGATCACCTTGGCGCCGGCTCTGGCAAAGGCCTCGGCCGAAGCCCGCCCAATGCCCTGCGCCGCGGCGGTAATCAGTACGATCTTCCCTGTCAGGTCAGCCATGGCGCTTGTCCTCCGAAACGGATCGCGAGCTAATGCCTAACCGATCAGGCTGTCAAGTGGTCAGACCAGTGGACAGACTGATCGGCAATGGCTATTGATGGCCGCATCGTCCCTCGGGGACATTGCGGAGCGCGTATGAAACTTCAGGCCGTTTCCAACCGCAAACTCTATATCCAGATTGCCGACCAGATCCGAGACCAGATCGCGGCAGGCGCGGTCGAGCCCGGCGCACCCCTGCCCTCTGAGCGCGATCTGGCTGCGGCATTGGGCGTATCGCGCCCGACTGTGCGCGAGGCGCTGATTGCGCTCGAAGTGGCGGGGCTGGTCGAGGTGCGCGTCGGCGTCGGCGCTTTTGTGCGCAAGCTGGAAACCAAATCCGCCGCCCTGCCGGAATTGAGCCATTCCCCGCTGGAAGTGATGGCGGTGCGCCGCCTGCTCGAACCCGAAGCGGCGGCCCTTGCCAGTCAGGCAGCCGACGCAGACACGCGAAAGGCGCTTTCAGCCATCGTCGAGACCATGCGCGCCGAAGCCGGGCGAGGTGTCTGGTCAGCGGACAGCGACCGGGCGCTCCATCTCACCATTGCAGAAATGGCCGGAAATTTGGTGCTGCGCGATCTGCTCGAAATGCTCTGGGCGTCGCGATCCGGTGTGGTCGACCGGCAGTTCCACCAGCATCTGGCCGATATTGCCGAAGTACGCGCCCATATTCTCGCCGATCACGATGCCGTTGTGACGGCTATCGGCACGGGCAATGCCGAGGCGGCAAGAGCGGCAATGACGCGCCATCTCGATTATGTGGCGCGCGCCATGACCGACGTCTGGGAAAACCCCGAAGCCCCCGGCCAATAGGCCGGCTTCAGAATTCCGACCAGTCCGCCTTCGCCGCCGCGCCATAGGCCGACCTTACACGACGCTGTGCCGGAGCCTGCACCAAGGCAGGGCGAGAAACAGGCGCCGGTTCTGCCTGAGCGGCCGCAAAATCCTCGTCCTCATGAAGCGTGAATATGCGCACGATCCGGTCGAGTTCATCCACCTGCAACTCGGTCTGTTCGATAGCAGCATTGGTCTCTTCAACCAGAGCCGCATTGTGCTGGGTCATTTCATCCATCTGGCGCACCGAGGCGGAGGCTTCCTCGATAGCCGAGGCCTGTTCCCGGCTATCGACGGCAATGCCTTCCATCAGCCCGGCATTCTCCCGCACGGCTTCGAGCATGCGCTGCAAGGTTCCGGCCGCCTGACCCACCAAAGTCGAACCATTGCGGACTTCGAGCGAGGATTGCTCGATCAGCGATTTGACGTCCGAAGCGGCTTCCGCGGCGCTTTGCGCCAGCCGCCGCACTTCGACGGCGACCACGGCAAAGCCTTTCCCGGCCTCGCCGGCCCGCGCTGCCTCCACCGAGGCATTGAGCGCCAGCAGATTGGTCTGGAAGGCAATGTCGTCGATCATGCCGATAATGTTGGAGATCTTGGACGAGGATGTGGTGATCCGTTCCATGGCCTCGGTGGTCGCGCGCATCACCCTGCCACCCTCCTCGGCGGTTTCGGTGGCCGTCTGGCTTTTGGTCGAGGCCAGTTCGGCGCGCTTGACGTTTTGCAGTACCGTCGAGGCCAGTTGTTCCATTGCCGCCGAGGTTTCCTCGATGGTCGCGGCCTGGCGGGTCGTGCGGTCGGAGAGGTCGTTCGAGCCGGAGAGGATTTCGCCTGTCGCAGTCTTGAGCCCCTGCGACATCTGCTTGAGCTGGGCCACGATATCGGTCACGCGATCGGCCACCTTATTGGTGTCGATCTTGAGCTGATCGAAGGCGCCGCTATAGGCGCCATTGACGCGCCGGGTCAGATCGGTCTCGGCCATGGCCGCCAGAACTTCTCCGGTCTCGGACAGCCCCCGATCCACGGTCGCGACCAGTGTATTGACCTTGTCGGCCAGGTTGTTCAGTTCGGCGTCGGGGAAATCAGCGGTCACCCGCTGCGAGAAGTCGCCATTGGAAGCGGCTTCCACCACTTCGCCAAAGGCGCGCTGCAATTGCTGCATCATCTCGGCACGGTCGACGCGACGCTGGGCGCTGGCGGCGCTTTCTTCTTCGGTCATGGCCACGATCCGCATACCGTTCTGGCGGAAGATCTCGACGGCGCGCGCCATGTCGCCAACTTCGTCGCGGCGCTGCTGATAGGGCACGTCCACATCGTGCTCGCCCGCCGCGATGCGGCGCATGACCGCCTCGACCCGCGAAACCGGCCGCTCGATGGACCGACCGATCAGGATCGCCATGGCGCAGGATACAAGCGCGGCCAGCGCCAGCGTGCCATAGAAGGCGAGGGAAAGGCGCTGTTGCTCGGCCGCCAGCGTAGCCTGCGCCTCGGCCTGCGCCTGTTCGAGCCCGGCGCGGCGCTGCTCCACCAGCAGCGACACGCTCTCGGTGCGCATATTGATGGCAGCCAGCGCGTCGCGCACCTTTCGCGTCGCCTCCACATAAGCGCGGAAATTGGTGACATAGAGGTCCGTGCTGGTACTCAGCCTATCCTTGAGGCCGGGGGCCATGGGAATAGTGTCCAGCGCAGCCTTATAGGCGGTAATGCCGTCATTGAACCGCATCACGACCGGCATCTGCTTGGTCAGCATGAATTCCTTGTGCAGCACGCGCAGGTTCAGCAGCCGCGCTAGCGGATCGCCAAAAGCTGTTGGATTGCCCGCAACCTCCGCCTCGACCAGTGCCTGAACCTCAAGGACGCTCTTTTCCACCTCGGCGGCGAGACCGCTATTGGCGTCGAGGCCGATCTGCGTCGTCACCTCGGTGATGAGATTGGCAAATCCCGGCAATTCCTTGAGCGCGATATTGAGCGTCTCTTCGTCCTGATGGGTGGCCACATAATCGGCCACGCGCACGAGGTCGGCATTGATCCGATCGATCAGGCCTTGGGACGGCGACAGGCCCAGGCCGTTGATATTGGACTTGACGCTTTCCCCTATGGCGGCTGCGGTGACGATGCTGGTCAGGGTCGCTACGGCGCGCCGCTCCGCCTGGGCGGCAATATCGATCTGCTGGTTCTGGTAATAGAAAATGCCGGCAATGGCGCCCATGCAGACAAGGGTAAACCCGGCAATCGCGAAGATTTTCGCCTGAAGGCGCAAGGCCGGCATATGCAGCCTCGGCATCTTCAGCCGGCGAAATGCCTTTGGAAACAGCCGCATCATCATTCTCCCTCGTCCGGCAGGCGGCAGCATATGCGTTGCGAATTCGCCTGCCTGACTGCATTGGGAAAACTACCAAGGACGAGGTTAATTAGCTGTTATTATCAGATTTATTATCAGCAAATATTTATTGGTCCGACAATTGATCAATCGGCGCGAACCTCGGCCCAACCGCCGCTGCGCTCACTCTGGAAAATCGCATCCAGCACATGCATGGAGGCGATTGCGTCCTCGACCCCATAGGGCAGCGCATTTTCGCCCAATACGGCGCGAGCGAAGGCATCGGCCATTTCGGTATATTGGTCCGAAGGCGCAAACACTTCGCGGCGCGCCAAGCTGCCATCGAAACTATGCCCGGTATCGACCAGCAATGCGGTGGCTTCGCCCTGCGGCGCATTATAGGGAATGACGATTTCTACCCGTCCCTTGGTGCCGATGATCTCGATGGATTGATGCGGCACGAGCTGGGTCGAGACGACAAAATCGAGATGACGACCGTCACCGAAATCGGCAATGACGCTGGCCTGCCTATCAGTGCCGAAAACAGGATCGCGGTCGATGAGCGACACGACCCGGCGCGGCTCGCTTTCGAAGAAGAACCGCCCGCCTGTTATCGGATAGCAGCCAATGTCGAGCAGCGCGCCGCCGCCAATGTCGGCCTTGTTGCGCACATTGCCCGGATCGTCGTTGAAATAGCTGAAAACCGCGCGCACGGCACGGACCCGGCCCAGTTCGCCGGAGCGCGCGATTTCCCGGGCACGCAGCCACTGGGCGTGAAAGCGCACCATGAACCCTTCCATGATCAGCCGGTCGGTGCGCGCATTGCGCAGTTGCTTTGCCTCGTCGGCGGTGATGGCAATGGGCTTTTCACAGAGGACATGCTTGCCGGCAGCATTGGCGGCGAGGGTCAGCTCCACATGCAAATGGTTGGGCAGGGGATTATAGATGGCGTCGATATCGGGGTCGGCGATCAGGGCCTCATAGGAACCATGCGCTCTGGCAATGCCGAGGCGATCCGCCGCCGCTCGCGCGGACCCTGCATCGCGCGAAGAAATGGCGACGACTTCGGAATGGGGCGATTTCTGGATGGCCGGAATGACCTTGGTCATGCCGATATTGGCGGTGGACAAGATGCCCCAGCGAACTTTCCTGTGGTCGGACATGGTGCCTCCAATGCTGGCCATTGGGCCGGAATAAGGGATCATCGTGCCCCGCCCGGCCCTTTGGACAGGGCCGGACGAGGTCGATCAGATGGATGGAGCGGTCAGGCGGTGGCGGCGACTTCCTTGGGAGGAGCCTCGACCACTTTGGCGCGCTTGCTTTCGCGATAGCGGTTGAACTGCTGATCCGCCAGTACCCCGAGCAGGATCACGGCCCCCATCACCGCAAAATTGAGCGAGGATGGAATACCCAGAAGGTTCACCAGGTTTTGGAGCTGCTGCAACAGCACCGCGCCGAGCACCACGCCGATGATCGAGCCTTCGCCGCCACGCAGCGAAAAGCCGCCCAGAACCGCCGCCGCAATGGCGTAGAGTTCATAGAAATTACCATGCGAGGACGGCTGCACCGATTTGGTGAACATGGCGAAATAGATGGCCGCAATGGCGGTCAGCATGGCGCAGATCACATAGGCCGCGGTGATGACGAAGCCGGTCCGCACGCCCGAATAGCGCGCCGCGTCCTCGTTCTTGCCCACCGCATAGAGGTGGCGGCCAAAGACAGAGCGATGCAGGAGAAACCAGCAGAGCACCGCCACGATCAGCATGGCGATGAAGGAATGGGGAACACCGAAGGTTCGGCCGGTGGTGATCCATTCCACCTCGGGAAAAGATGCCCCGAAAGGAAAGCCTGCCGTGGCTTCCCCGGTATAGCCGCGCGCCACGCCGCGATAGATCAAAAGACCGCATAAGGTGACCACGAAGGGCTGCATCTTGAGCTTGGTGATCAACAGGCCATGCGCGAGGCCGAGCAGCATGCCGACCATGATCACGATCAGCATAGCCAAGGGCCATGGCACGCCATATTTGCCGATCAGCTCGACGAAAATCACGCCCAGCAGCGCGATCATCGAGCCCACCGAAAGATCGATGCCGCCGGTCATGATCACAAAACCCTGACCGATGGCGAACAGCCCGAAGAGCCCGATCAGATTGGCGGTATTGGCCAGATTGATGGGTGAGAGGAAGAGGGGATTGCGCATATAGACGACCGCCCCCACGATGATGATCAGGACGGCGAGTCCCAGGTCTTTTTTCTGCATTGGTTTCCCCCTAATTCGCGCCGACGGCCAGCTTGAGCACGTTGTGTTCGGAAAAGTCCGCCCGGCTCAGCGAACCGGCGACTTCTCCCTCGCGCAAAACGATGATGCGGTCGGATACGCCGATCACCTCTTCCATGTCGGACGAGATCATCATGACCCCGACCCCGGCATCGGCCAGCGCGCGCATGAGTTTGTAGATTTCGGATTTGGCGCCGACATCGATGCCGCGTGTCGGTTCGTCGAAAATGATGAGCTTGGGCTTCATCGACAGCCACTTGCCCAGCACGACCTTTTGCTGGTTGCCGCCGGAGAGTTCGGCCGCATTGCGCCGCACATCGGCGGTTTTGATGCCGAGCTTGGTGCGCTGGCCCTCGGCGCGTGCCTCGATCAGGCTTTGCGAGACGATCCCGCCGCTGGTCACCGATTCAAAATCAGCCATGGAGATATTTTCGCAGATGGCAGATTCGAGCACGAGACCGGTGCGTTTACGATCCTCGGGCACGAGATAGACCCCGGCATCGATGGCTTCGCGCGGCGACTTGGCCCGCAGCGGCACCCCGCCCAGGCTCACTTCGCCCTCAAGGATGGGATCGATGCCGAAGACCGCCTCGGCCAATTCGGTGCGCCCTGCCCCAACCAGCCCCGCCACGCCCAGAATTTCCCCGGCGCGCACCTCGAAGCTGGCGCTTGCCCGTGGATTGGCGCCGACGCGCACATTGCGCAGCGCCAGAATGACATCGCCAACCGGACGGGCGGGCGGGGTATAGAGCGATTTGAGATCGCGCCCGATCATGAGGCGGATCATGGCATCGTGCTTGATCTCTTCTCGCGGCAATTCGCCCGCCATCTGGCCATCGCGCAGCGCGAAGACCCGGTCGGCGCATTCCTCGATTTCCCCCAGGCGGTGGGAAATATAGATGACCGCGATGCCCTGCGCCTTGAGATCAGCAATGACCTTCATCAGCATGCGGGTTTCCGACAGGGTCAGGGACGAAGTGGGCTCGTCCATGATGACGATGCGGGCATCCACCGAGAGCGCCTTGGCGATTTCGAGCAATTGCCGCTCGGCCAGCGAGAGATCGGCAACGAGACTATCGGGCTTGAAATGCGCGCCGACGCGCGCCAGCAAAGGCCGCGCCGCTTCGCGCATGGCCTTGATGTCGAGCAGGCCAAGCGGCCCGGTGCGCAATTCGCGGCCGAGAAACATATTGGCGGCCACGTCGAGATTGTCGAAGACGTTGAGTTCCTGATGCACGAAGGCGATCCCCGCCCCCTGCGACTGCGCAATGGACAGCCGGTCATGGCGCATACCGTCAATGAGAATAGCGCCGGCGCTCGGTTCGATGACCCCGCCGAGAATTTTCATCAGCGTCGATTTTCCGGCGCCGTTTTCACCGATCAGCGCCAGCACTTCGCCGGCCTTTACCGTCATGGTAACATTGGAGAGCGCCACGACGCCGGGATAGATCTTGGTGATATTCTCAAGCACCAGCAGCGGCTGGGTTTCGCGTTCTTGTGACGTCATGGTCGTGACAACCTGGTAAAGCGGCAATAACGGCGCGATTGGCGCCGTCGCTGGTATCGCTACGAAAACTGGTCCGCACCGGGCCTAAGTACCGGCCTGGGCCCGGTGCGGTTGCGTTGGCTGGGAGGATTACCCGCCGATACGCTCCTTGAGTTCCGCTTCGAAGGCGTCGACATTGTCCTTGTCGATAACCTTGGTCGGAACAATGATCAGGCCGTCAGCCGGGATTTCCGACTTGTCGCCTTCCATATACTTGGCCATCAGGTGCATGCCCTGGTAACCCCATTGGTAGGGGTCCTGAACGACGGTGCCGGCAAAGCTGCCTTCACGGACTGCGCCCAGGGTGATCGGGTCTTCGTCGAATGCGACGACGGTGATCTGGCCAACCTTGCCTGCAGCCTGCAGTGCCTCATAAATGCGCGGCGGGTTGTAGGAGTAGAAGCCGACCATGCAGTCGATTTCAGGGTTGGCGGCGAGCACGTCGTCGACATTGGAGCGAGCGCGGGTAAAGTCGGCGTCGTCGGCACGCACGTCGACCAGCTCGATCCCCGAACCTTCGACGGCCTGCTTGAAGCCTGCGATACGTTCGATGGCGTTATCGGCGCCAAGGAAGCCCACAAAGCCCATGCACTTGCCGCCATTGGGCAGTGCCTTGACGGCGATTTCACCGGCCTGAATGCCGGCGGCGGTGTTGGACGAGCCCAGATAGGCGATACGGTCGCTGGAGGGGGCATCGCTGTCGGTGGTGAACAGCGGCACCTGGGCGGCGATGCGGTTGAAGGCGTCGATCGAGTTCTTCGGATCGGCCGAAGAGATCATGATGGCGTCGGTGCCGGCGGCAACAAGGTCGTCCATCAGCGCGTTCTGCAGGGCAGCAGTGCCCTGGACCGGGTAGCGGAACTGGAGTTCATAGCCGGGCAGTTCGCCCTGGGCCTTCTTCACACCGGCTTCGGCCAGCTTCCAGAAGTCGGACGCATTGTTCACCACGAAGGCCAGCTGCGGCTTGTCCTGTGCCACGGCGGAGCCCGCCATCATGGCGGCCACGGTAGCGATGGAGACGGCAAGTTTCAGTTTCATCGGTTATCCTCCCCTGTTGAGGCGGTGATTGCGGCCACGCGCCTCAACGTCACTGAAAAATCCCCTGACAACCATTTGCCAGAAGACGGTCATATCCTTCGCCTCGGCCGGACTTGTGCTGGGACGGTCCCATTCTGATCGTCTCGCGTTCGGCGTCGGATATCTGGTGTCGCGCATCGCCCTATCCCGGGTACCAGACGATGCGCGGATCATCGGGCGCACGGACATAGTCCCAGGCGCGGTCGATGAGCTGTTTGAGATCAACCAGCGGACGCCAGCCCAGCAGCAGGCCTGCCTTGGCATTGTCCAGCCAGTTGCTGTGATAGTGTGTCTCGATCTCCACCACCGGCAGGTTGCGGGTGGCATGGAGATGGTCGGCGACGTCGCCGTAATCGACCGGCTGGTTCATCGCGATATTGAAAAGCTGACCCCTCGCCGCCGGATGGTCGAGCGCGGTCAGGATGGCGCTTGTCAGATCGCTGACATGAACGAAGCTGCGTTTGAGCGGCTGCCCAAGGGCATCGCGCAGCAGCGGCACTGCCCCGGCCTTTGCGTGGCGCTCCACATCGGGGGCACTCATCAGCTCGGTCCAGGCCGGGCCGCCAAACTGGTCGGCAAAACTCAGCGCGTAGCGGAAATCATCCTTTTCCATGATCCATGGCGCGCGCAGGCAGCAGGTATTGAGGCCGTACTGGATGGCATATTGCTCCAGCATCACCTCTTCGATCACCTTGGTCAGCGCATAACAGCCCGGATAGGCCCGGCGCGGCGATGTTTCGGTGATGGGCGCGCCATAGTCGTGGAAGATGTGGCCCACCGAACAGTCGCCGCCGATCAGCACGAACTGGCGTGCATGCGGCGAGGCGCGGAAGGCTTCGAGCAGGTTGAACATGCCCTTGACCCCGACATCGATGGCAAGATCGGGGGACTCCTTGACCGCCGCCATATGCAGAACATGGGTTACGCCATCCATGGCACCCCGCACCGCCGCCGCATCGGCCAGCGAAGCGCGCACGACCTCAACCAATGGATGCTCGATCACCCGGTTGTTGCAGATCGCCCGGATGGACCAGCCGGCGAACTTGTCCGATGCCAGAAGCTCTGGCAGCAGGTTCGAGCCGACCTTGCCGGTTATGCCGGTGACCAGAAGTTTCAACGGGCGCTCCCTTGGGTCCGATCGCCTTTCCGGGACGTGTCGGACATAGATGACGTCAGGACCGGCATGGCGCTTGAGCGCCATGCCAATGTTTGGATTGGCGGCTTACTGCGCGCAGAAGCCGGGTTCTTCGTGGGTGCAGACGTCGAGACCGGTATAGATCGGGTCCTCGACCGCTTCGCCGTTGATGAGCTGGATCATCACGTCAGGCGAACGCTGGCCCATTTCGAAGGGACGCTGGCCGACCTGAGCGTGGCTGCGACCCTCGTTGAAAGCCTGAACCTGCGGCGGCAGAGTGTCGCCGGCGATGATGATCAGTTCGTTGCTCTTGAGGCGGTCCATGACCTGGTCGGTGACCTGGGCATAGGCCTGCGGGGCGAACTGGGCCCAGCCGCCGATCAGGATGAAGGCATCGAGATCGGGGTTGGAGGTGAAGACGTCCGCCATCTGCTGGTTGGCCAGATCGATCTGGTCATTGGTAAAGACCGGGCAGCCTTCGATTTCGTTCCAGCCGGCCTGGCCGGTGAGACGATCGGTGCCCTTGGCACCAGCAATGGTGTCGCGGAAACCGGCGGCACGGGCATTGATGTTGTCGGCGGCGACATTGCCCAGCTGCAGGCAGACCGAACCGCCTTCGGGCTTCAGACGCTGGGCCTGTTCGGCCATCATCACGCCCATGAGGTAGTTGTCGGTGCCGAGGAAGGTCGCACGCAGAGCGCGGTCGCCTTCGGACAGGTCGGCGTCGACGGTCATAACAGGAATGGTCGGCGCGATTTCCTTGAGGCGATTGGCCATTGCCGGGGCGTTGGACGGCGAAATGGCGATGGCCGCGACACCCTTGGTGATCAGGTCGTCGACCAGTTGCACCTGGCCGGCTTCGTCGGCGCTGGAGGCCGGTCCGGTATAGAGGCACTCATATTCGGAGTCCGGGTTGTTCGCAGCCCAGTCCTGGCAGCCCAGATTGATCTGCTCGAAGAATGGATTGTCCAGACCCTTGACCACGATGGCCAGGGTCTTCTTGTCCTGTGCCTGGGCGCCACCGGCGGCCAGAGCGAGAATGGCGGCAGCCGCCGCGATTTGATTTACGTACCTCAATTGAACTTTTCCCTCCCGTTGAAATCACCCGCCCGGCACGCGGATATGCTCCGCCTGCATCGACCGGCCTGAATGCCGCCGACGGATCAGGTCCGTCCCGGCACACTCTGATGTGACGCCCCTCCCAGGCCGCCGCATGGCGCAACCAATTCATCAGTAGAATTGATCATATTATGTGCTAATATCAGCATCCAATCAGCAGGGCCGTCAAGCTCGATTTTTCGTCCCGCCGTTTCCCGAGGCAATTCCGGACATATCCGGGCCATGAAAGCGGCAGATTAGCGAGGAAAAGGGAGTTTTCGGCCCTGTCAGGATCGATCAAAAAATCCGCATAACGGACGAAAAGGGGGGCGCATGAGCGCGCTACGACTCGATAATATTAGTAAACACTTCGGAGCCATTCAGGCCCTCAATGATGTGTCGCTGACCATAGAACCGGGGGAGGTCGTGGGGCTGATGGGCGACAATGGGGCGGGCAAATCCACGCTGGTCAAAGTCATCGCCGGCAATTTCGCCCCGACTGCGGGAGAGATGTTCATCGCCGACCGTAAGGTCGAATTCCATAAGCCTCTGGACGCCCAGCGCGCCGGCATCGAGGTGGTCTATCAGGACCTGGCTATCTGCAATAACCTCTCGGCGGCCTCCAATGTGTTTCTCGGCCGCGAGTTGACACGGCAGATCGGCCCCATTCGCATCGTCGACTATGCCAGCATGCGCATAAAGGCGGCCGAGCTGTTTGCGCGCCTCAAGTCGGAAACGCGCCCGCGCGATCTGGTCAAGCGCATGTCCGGCGGCCAGCGTCAGGCCGTCGCCATTGCCCGCACCCTGCTCTCCGACGCCAAAATCGTGCTCATGGACGAGCCGACCGCCGCGATCTCGGTGCGTCAGGTGGCCGAAGTGCTCAATCTGATCCGCTATCTCAGCGATCACGGCATTGCGGTCGTATTGATCAGCCACCGCATGCCGGACGTATTTCAGGTTGCCGACAAGATCGCCGTTTTGCGGCGCGGCCGCATGGTCGCGTCCAAGAAGGCCAGCGAATCGTCACCCGAAGAGGTCACCGGCCTCATCACCGGCGCCATTGAAGCCGCCTGAGCGGACCCGAGGGGGAGAATAATCATGTCTGCAACCAATAATAGCCTCGCCGAGGTCATCGACCGCTCCGAACATCGGGGCCTGATTTCGCGCATCACCAGCCACCAGACCTTCTGGGTCTTCATGGCCGCCCTTCTGGCCTGCCTGGCCCTTTCGATCCTGACCGACACCTTTGCGACCGAGAGAAACCTGTTCAACGTGTCGCGCAATTTCGCCTTTGTCGGCATCATTGCGCTGGGCATGACCGCAGTGATCGCCTCGGGCGGTATCGACCTTTCCGTGGGGTCCACCGTAGTTTTGTCCGCCATGACGGTTGCCGTGCTGATGTCAGCCGGCATGCCCTTCTGGATCGGCATTCCCGCCGCCCTGCTCGTCGCCATCCTGGTCGGCGTCGTCAATGGCGTGCTCATCGCCTATGCCGGCATGCCGCCATTCGTCGTCACACTGGGTATGCTGTCGGTGGCGCGTTCGCTCGCCATGGTGCTGTCCAACAACAAGATGATCTATGAATTTGGCCCCGATCACAGCCTGTTGCTGGCGCTGGGTGGCGGCTCCACCATGGGTCCGCCCAATCCGCTGATCGTGCTTGCTGTCCTCGCCGTCATCACCGGCTTCCTGTTCAAGTGGACACGCTGGGGTCAGCATCTTTTCGCCATGGGCGGCAATGAGCAGGCCGCCAAGCTCACCGGCATTCCGGTCAAGCAACTCAAAGTCTCGGTCTATGTGTTTTCCGCGCTGATGGCCGGCATTACCGGCGTGTTGGAAGTCGGCTGGCTGGGTGGCGTTACCACCAATCTCGGTCAGGCCATGGAACTATCGGTCATCGCGGCCGCGGTCATCGGCGGCGCAAATCTGGCCGGTGGCGTCGGCACGGCCTTTGGTGCGGTGGTGGGCGCCCTTCTGATCGAGGTGATCCGCAACAGCCTCATTCTTCTGGGCATCAGCACCTTCTGGCAAGGCGCCTTTGTGGGCTCGTTCATCGTGATTGCGGTCGCTTTCGACCGTTTCCGCAGTGCCCGCTCGTCGGATTGAGTGCGATCTGCCCCGCCCAAGCGGCGGGGCAACATCACCGCTATTTTGCGGTCGCCATCAGTACTGGCTCTTCGATCAGCGCCCCACTGGATTCGCGCTCGACCAGTTTGCATTCCACCTTGATGCGGCTGGGCTGAGAATGCAGCCCGCCGGCATCATCCAGCATGATCTCCACCGCCGTCCGCCCCATTTCATAAAGCGGCAGCACCAGCGTGCTCAGCGGGGGATGCATATATTGGGCGATATTGCGGTCGTCGAAGCCGATCACCGCCACGTCGCCCGGCACATCGAAACCCATATGGCGCAGCGCGTCGTAACAGCCCACCGCCATCATGTCGTTGGCGCAGAAAATCGCGTCGGGCGGATTGTCCAGCGCCATCAGCTCCCGCGTCATGGCGTAACCGGCCGAAGGCTCCCAGTTGCCGGGCCGGACCAGATCGGGGTCAAATGGCACGTCATTGCTGGCCAGCGCCTGTTTATAGCCCTTGAGCCGATCACGCGCCGCATCAACCCCCTGCTGACCATTAATGAAGCCGATTCGCTTGCGACCGGCATTGAGCAGGTGTTCTGTCGCCGTGCGCCCACCCAGCAGATCGCCGGGCAGAATGGAGTGATAGCGCCGCTCCTCGTCGTAACAGTTGACCAGAACCAGCCGCTCATTGGCCAGGGCCGGCGGGATCTGCACCAGCCGCGTCAGAATGGTGCCATAGATCAGCCCCATCACCGGCACCTTGCCGAAGCCGGCCAGAATATTGGTTTCGACATCGGCGTCGCCATGGCTCACCGCCATCAGCACATTGATGCCCGCCTCCAGCGCCTTGTCGCGCGCTCCCTCGAAGGCCAGGGTCATCCAGGGGTCGGTACTGGTTTCGTCGGCGATGAAGATGATATTGGCCTGCGCATCGGGCAGAGCGCGCGAGCCGCGCCGCACGAATTTATAGCCAAGGTCATCGGCCGCCTGCTGCACGCGCCGCCGCGTCTCGTCGGCGAGGCGCGCACCCCTGCTGCCACTGAGAACAAGCGACACCGTGGCCTGCGAAACGCCAGCGGCGGCGGCCACATCCATCATGGTTGGGCGCCCGGCGCCGGCTTGTTGCTTGGACCTGAGCATCGACTGTTTCCCTCCGCAGGGCTGAGTGCGTTTCGGAACGGCCGGTGCATACCAATAACATCAATTTTGAGCCAGACACATCAGTGTTGATGCCTGTACATAACTTCTTTCGTTATCCATAAAAAACAATTTGACGATGAATTGTCCTGCTGATTTTTATTTGTCGAACAAATAACCCGGCATCGCATGGCGAGGCCGTGGAGGATCAAGTGCAAGTCAGTTCCCTAAGGGACACCCCGTCTGCGCGCCCCGGCACGCATCGCGAACCCATGACCGGCCTTTCCCTGGCGCTCAAGCTGTTGAGCGCGGGGCCGGTGGTCATTCTCGTGCTGCTGTTCGTTGTGCTCAGCCTCAGCGTCCCCAATTTCTTTTCGCCCCGCAACATTTCCAACATTCTGGCGCAGATCGCCGTCATCGCCGTGGTGGCGCTGGGCCAGCATCTGGTCATCCTGACGCGCGGCATCGATCTGTCCGTCGGGGCCAATCTGGCGCTGGCGACCGTGCTCGGCGCGCTGGTCTTCCGCGTCAACGACAATGCCTTCCTGGTCATGGGCACTATGCTGCTCTCCGGGGCAGCATTGGGCGCGATCAATGGGCTGGTCTATGTCTATGGCCGGCTGCCCCATCCCTTCATCATCACGCTGGCCACCCTGTCCATCGCGCGCGGTCTGGCCCTCGAACTGGCCATCGGCCACACCACGATGCGTGGCATGCCCGAACTCGTGACCATGATCGGCGGGGGCAGCAGTTTCGGCATCCCCAATTCCTTCTTCGTGGTCTTTGCCGTCTCGGCGCTGGTTTTCGTGATGGCGCGCTATGTGGTCTGGGGCCGCTGGATTTACGCCGTGGGCGGACAGCCCGACGCGGCGCGCCGCATGGGCATTCCGGTCAATGGCGTCATCATTTCCACCTATGTGATCGCCGGGCTGTGCTGCGGGGTGGGAGCCATTCTATTGGCCGGGCGTACCGAGGCCGGATCGCCGCTCTACGGCAATCTGCTCGAACTCGACACAATAGCGGCGGTCATCATCGGCGGCGCCAGTTTCCTCGGCGGACGCGGCCATATCGGCCATGCCCTGGTGGGCGCCATCATGATCGGGGTGATCCGCAACGCGCTCAACCTGCTCAACGTCAATCTCTATTTCCAGCTCATCGCCATCGGCGTCATCATCGTGCTGGCGGTGGAATCGGACGTGCTGCGCAATCACCTTGAATCCCGCATGCGGGTAAAACAGGCGGGGGCGCAATCATGAACCCGCCCGTGCTCGAAGTGCGCGGCGCGCAGAAAAGGTTCGGCGCCGTCCATGCCCTCAAGGGCGTCGGTTTCAGCGTGCGTCGCGGCGAAGTTCTTGCCCTACTGGGCGACAATGGCGCTGGCAAGTCGACGCTGATCAAATGCATCAGCGGCGTGCATGGCCTTGATGAGGGCGACATCCTGCTCGACGGGGAAGCGGTCACCATCCGCACGCCTTCCGCCGCGCGCAGCGCCGGGATCGAAACGGTCTATCAGGACCTGGCTCTCTTCGACAATCTGACGCCCGCCGAGAACTTTTATTGCGGACGGGAGCTGTCCTTTCCGCACTGGCTGCCGCGCGGCATGCGCTTTCTGGCGACGCGCCAGATGGACCGTCAGGCCGCCGATGTCATCGACCGGCTCAAGGTCAAGCTGCCCAAATTCGACGCTCAGGTGGCGTTGATGTCGGGCGGGCAGCGGCAGGCCATCGCGGTGGCAAGGGCTACGGTCTTTGCCCGCAAGGTGGTCATTCTCGACGAACCCACAGCCGCCCTGGGCTTACGCGAAAGCCGCAAGGTGCTCGACCTCATCGCCCAGCTTCGCGACGAGAACAATGCGGTGATCCTGATCACGCACAACATGGAACATGTCGTCGAACTCGCCGACCGCGCCGTAGTGCTGCGGCAGGGAAACAAGGTCGGCGAAATCGAGCAGCCCGATCGCTCCAACCAACAGGAGCTGGTGTCGATGATCGTGGGCGCCGAATAGCAGCATTCGCCGCCGGCATGGCCGGTGGGGATATCGGTCGCTTCCGCCAGGGGGCGGCCAGTCAAACGGGAGGACTTCTATGAAACTCATGCGACTACTGGGAGGGCTGGCGCTCGCCGCGTCCATCGCCTCTCCCGCAATGGCGGCAGATGTGAAACTCGGCTTCATCACCAAGTTCCCGGTGCCGTTCTTCGCCACGATGGAAAATGCGGCCAAGGCCTATGCCGAAGCCAATCCGGGTGTCGAGATCATCTACGGACAGGGCGCCTCGGCCACCGATATCGAAGGGCAGATCGCGCTCATCGAATCCATGGTCACCCAGGGCGTGCAGGGCATTGCCATCACCCCGGTCGACCCAACGGTCGCCCCGGCGCTGGACAAGGCCATTGCCGATGGCGTCAAGGTCGTGCTGATGGATAATTCCATCCCCGGCTGGGACAATGCCACCGCGCTCGCCACTACGGACAATTACGCCGCCGGCGTGCTAGCCGGTCAGTATCTCAAATCGGTTCTGGCCGAAGGCGATACGCTGGGCATTCTCGAAGGCGTTCCCGGCGTTCCTGCGCTCGATGATCGCGTCAATGGCATGCTCGAAGGTCTCGATGGCCTCGCCGTCGAAATCGTCGGCCGCAATGGCACCAATTGCACCGAAGAGCTGGGCATTTCCGTTGCCGAAGATCTGCTGACCGCCAATCCGGACCTCAAGGCCATCTACGCGGCCTGTGGCCCTCCGGCCGTCGGTGCGGCTCAGGCTATCCAGAATGCCGGCATCGCCAATGACGCCATCGTTCTGGTCGGTTTCGACGCCTGCTGCGGCGAAATCGAAAAGGTCAAGGCCGGTCAGGAAGACGCCACCGTGGCGCAGTTCCCCTCGAAAATGGCCGAGCTGGGCGTCGATGCGCTGGTGCGCGCCATCAGTGGCGAACAGGTGCCCTCGCTGATCGACTCCGGCGCGGCTCTCGTCACCGCCGACAATGTTGGTGAGTTCGAATAAAGCGAAAACTCGGGGGATCGGCCTCTGGCCGGTCCCTCACTCGGCGGTCGAGCGCATCAGGGTCAGCCGCGCGGTTGTCAGATGCTTGCGGCAGGCCGAAATGATCTTGCGCTTGTCGCGCGATTTCAGCGCCTTGATATAGTTGAGGTGCTCGATCACGGCGTGTTCGTTGCGCTCACGCTCGGCCTTCTTATTCCACTGATAGTGGTAGTGGAAAACGAAGGCGATGATTTCGTAGAAATCTTCGATGAAGCGGTTGGGCCGCGCCGCGTTGACGAAGCGGTGAAAGCGGTTGTCGAGGTCGGAAAAGTCGTTAAAGCGCGTATCGATATCCTCGAGCAGCCGCCTATGCTGCTCTTCAAGCGTGTCGAGCCCGGCCCAGAGCGGGTCGTCCAGCGCCAGATCGGCAAAGGCCACGGCCGAGCGTTCCTCGAACATTTCCCTGATGTCGAACAGTTCGGTGGCAAATTCGGGCGTAAAGCCCTTAAAGCTCCAGCCGGCATTGGGACGCTTTTCGATCAGCCCGAACCGACGAAAGCCATTGAGGAATTCGCGGATACCGTTGGTGCCCACCCCGAACTGGCGCGCCAGATCCAGCTCGTTGATCTGTGCGCCGGGCTGCACGTCGCCGCGCACGATCCATTCCATGAACCGCCGCTCCACCTGTTCGGAGGCGGAGAGCGTTTCCGGTTCGGGAAAGCCAGCCTCGTCGGAAGGCTCGACCGCGACGATCCGGCCTTCGTCGCTGAGCCGGATATAGCCTTCCTCGGCCAGCCGGGCGAGCACCTTGCGCACCGTGGTCCGGCTTACGCCCAGACGGGCGCAGAGCACATTTTCGGACGGCAGGATGGCACCGCGACCCGATTGACGCAGGATCGGCAGGATGGCGTTGAATGCCTGCTTATAGACGGTGTCGGTCTTCACGATGCGCGTTCCGGTGGGCACTACTTGGGAACGCTTTTATCGATAAAGAGCCGGTATAGCCAATAGGCCGCCGCTAATTACCGCAAGGAGTGACCTTGTCCAGCTAGTCCCGGTCGCCGGAATTGATGGCCGTCACCACATCCTTGATAGAGTCATCGACCAGAATTTCCATGCGCATCTTGGCCATTTCCGGATTTTGCTGGCGGATGGCCTCCAGCACATCGAAATGCTGCAATAGCCGTGCGGGTTTTATGGCGCTGGATTCCACGCCATCCCAGCCCAGCACCAGCGTATGGCGCATTGTCGTATGCAGTAGCGTGCTGAAGGCGCCGATAAAGGGATTGTGCGTGGCGCTGAGGATTTCGAGATGGAAGCGCAGATCGGCCTCGATCAATTCGTCCTTATCCGTTCCCGCCGCCTTCATCTGCGAATAGGCCAGGTCGATCCGGGCCAGTTCGTCCTCGGTGCGCACCTGCGCGGCCAGTGATGCCGCGCCCGGCTCGATCATGCGGCGCAGGGGATAAAGGCTCCAAGCGATGTCCGCCAGCGGCTTGACCTCGAGGTGCCAGAACAGAACTTCGGGATCGAGCATGTTCCAGTGTATCAGCGCCCGCACGCTGGTGCCCACTTTGGGCCGTGCGATGATCATGCCCTTGGCGGCCAGTTGCGCATAGGCCTCGCGCAATGCACTGCGCGATACGCCATAGCGTTGCAACATGCGGGCTTCATCGGGAAGCCTCGTTTCCGGCGGATAGACACCCGAGACAATCTCGCGCCCAATCTGCTGGACAATTTTGGTATCGGCCTTAGAGTCGGGGCGGGTCAGCAGGCGTTCCACAGCCGGATTGCGTTCCACCTGCCGGATATCGTCGTCGATGTTCAGTTCAGACATAATAGCGCAATCAGAAACGGGCCCTGTGAGACACAGGACCGCGAGCCGGGAGAGAATGAATGCCTGGAAAGGAACCAGGCCGGTACAATTGCCCAGTGTCACGGCAAATATGCATGAATGCAATGGGTCGCGCTGTCGCGTCTCGTCGGTTTGCGCCAGTTCTTAGTGATCGAAGGCGGTTTTCTCCGCCCATATCGTTTCCCATCCCGCCACAAAGAAAAGACCCGCACCGGGCAGGCCGGGCGGGTCGTCAGTTGGGAGATGGACGTCACACAGAAAACAGGCTTACCGGCTGATACGCGCCCCCGAGACTGCATCGAAGAGATGCAGGGTTTCGGGCACGAAACTGATGCCGATACTTTCGCCGGGACGCGCCGCGATCCGTTCGCGGAACACGCCGACAATATCGCTTCCACCCAGCCGCAGGGCCACCTGCGTCTCCGACCCGGTTGGCTCGATGACCAGAATTTCGGCCTTTATGCCATTGGCGTCGAGCCGAAGGTGCTCTGGGCGCACGCCCAGCTTGTAACTGCCCTCGGCCACGCCCGGCGGCAGCGCACCCAGCGCAATCGATCCACCGCCGGCCAGCTCGAACATAGTGCCGGCAATGGTCCCCTCGAAAATATTCATTGCCGGCGAGCCGATAAAGCCAGCCACGAACAGGTTTGCAGGGCTGTCATAGAGTTCGAGCGGCGTGCCGATCTGTTCGATATTGCCCGAATGCATGACCACGATCCGGTCGGCCATAGTCATGGCCTCGATCTGGTCATGGGTCACATAGACCGTCGTGGTCTTGAGCCGCTGATGGTTGAGCTTGATTTCGCTGCGCATCTGCACGCGCAATTTCGCATCGAGGTTCGATAGCGGCTCGTCGAACAGAAATACCTGCGGATTGCGCACGATGGCGCGCCCCATGGCCACGCGCTGGCGCTGCCCGCCGGACAGGTGCCGCGGATAGCGCGCCAGATAGGGTTCGAGCCCCAATACCTGCGCCGCGCTGGTGACCCGCTTTCTGATCTCGTCCTTGGGCACCCGCCCCAGCCGCAGGGAGAAGCCCATATTCTCCTCGACCGTCATATGCGGATAGAGCGCATAGGACTGGAAGACCATGGCGATGTCGCGATCCTTGGGCGCGAGGTCATTGACCACCTGCCCCGCGATTTCGATTTCGCCGCCGGTAATATCCTCAAGGCCAGCAATCATCCGCAGGAGCGTGGATTTCCCACAGCCCGAGGGCCCCACCAGAATGACGAATTCCCCATCGGCAATGTCGATGGACACGCCATGCAGCACTTCCAGGCTGCCGTAATTCTTGCGCACGTTCCTTATCGTCACGGCACCCATATGGTCTCCTCCCGAGCCGCTGGCGATGATGTTCTGGCCCTTGGCGCAAGGCGCCTGCCGGCCCCGTCAGCCTAACCCCGACCGCCCTTTTTCAGGCGGAGCGTCTGGCGTGATGCTGACAGTGACGCAAACCGGCCCGAAGATTGCCCGCCCTCCCGACAGAAGCCCGCCGGCCAGTCGCGTCACCGATTTTGTTTAATATGCATAATTTCTCATCGCAAGGCTTTTGTCGGACAATATGTTTGACGAGATGCAATTGTTGTCCTAATTATCCGACTATTCACTGCCAATGCTGGGACAAAACGCCGGCGGAGTGCGGGGGATCAGGTGACGGGGTAAGCCGCCGCGTCATTGGGGAGGACAGGGCGAGCATCAGCACAATCACAGTTCAGCACCCTTCGGGGGGCGTGCTTGCCCATGGCCATGTTCCACTGAGGAGGAGACTGGAAACATGACGTCGAACAAGTTCAATCGCCGCGATGTGTTGAGGGGTGGCGGCGCCGCCGGGCTTGGCCTTTGGGCCGCCAGCAATGGCCTGCCGGCCTTCGCTCAGGACGAGGTGGCGCTGCCCACCGGATCGAGCGGCAAGCTCACCGTCATTCATCGCCGCGAATATTTCGAGGCCGCCGAAAACCTGTTCCGGGAATCGGTCGCCAAGTTTGCCGCCGCCAATGGCGTCGAACTCGACATTTCCGCGACCAATGCCGAGTCATTCGGCGACTTCCTGGGCAAGATGACCGCCGCGGTGCGCGCCGGTAATCCGCCCGACTTTGCCTATACCAGCAACGTTTCCGTCGCCCAGATGCACCTTCTGGACCTGGCCGAAGACGTTACCGACGTGGTCGAGGAAGCGGTTGCCAAATACGGCAATATCGTTCCCGGCATCAATGCCCCGGCCAATGGGCAGTTCGATGGTCGCTGGAAGTCCATCCCCTATATCGGCAGCACCACTGCCTTCCTGTTCCGCGGCGATAAGCTCAAGGAAAAGGGCATCGATCCGGCGGGCCTCAAGACGCTTGACCAGCGCCGCGAAGCCGCTCTCGCCATTTCCGATCCGGCCAATGATTTCTACGGCTGGGGCCTGACGCCCAATCAGGGCGGCGACGGCAACGGGTTCCTCGTCAGCGTGTTCCAGGCTTTCCAGGCCCACTACACCGACGAAAGCGGGCAGGTCGTCACCTTCAACTCGCCAGAGACGGTCGCGGCCTATGAATGGCTGGTGGAAACCTATGACCGCAACGGCAAATATGCCGCCATGCTGCCGCCGGGTGTCGAAAGCTGGACCGATACGGGCAATAACGAAGCCTGGCTTGCCGGCCAGATCGGCTACACGCTCAATGCTTTCTCGGTCTATGCCGCGTCCAAGCGCGACAAGAACCCGGTCTATGACCAGACCGTGCTGCTGCGCGCGCCCACGGCCAATAATGGCGATAGCCGCGATGGCGGTTTCGTCGGCGGCTGGCTCACCATCTTCAAGGGTGCGCCCAATGCCGATCTCGCCAAGAAGCTGGCGCTCGACCTGCTCGATCCGGCCAATTTCACCCCGATGTCCTCGGTTGCCGGCGGGCTCTTCATGCCGGCCTACAACAATCTGTGGACCGATGATCTGATTGCCGCCGATCCGAACTTCTCGATCATCAAGGAACAGGTGAGCGTCACCAATCCGTTCCCCGGCCCATCCTGGCCGGCCAAGCCCAGTGCACTGATCGATGCGATCCGCGCCCAGGGCATTCTCGAACAGTCGGTCGGCAATGCCATTGCCAAGCGCATGACCGCCGCCGAGGCGGTGCAGGACGCGCATAACAAGATCGTCGAACTGTTCGAAGAAGGCGGCGTGACCCAGCCCTGATCGGCGCCGGGATGGACGGGCCAAGCCTCTTCCATCCCGGGCCACCGCATGACGCCACGCCGCCTCCGGGCGGCGTGGCCAGATTTTTCATCTGCTGATTTGGGCCGCGCGCCCCGGAGTGCACCACATGGAAGACCGGATGACCATGGATAGGACAGGCGCGCGTCCCGCGGCCAATCGCGGCAAATGGTTCGAGACCATGTTCGGTCGCGACTGGCAGGTGGGCTATCTCTTCGTGCTGCCCATGGTGCTGATCATGGCGCTCTTGATCTTCTGGCCTTTTGTCAGCGCCATTTTCATGAGCACGACCTCGCTCAATTTCCTCACCGGGGAAACCACGCAGGTCGGCTTCCGCAATTATCAGCGGCTCTGGACCAATTCCGATTTTCTGCAATCCATGCAGAACACCATTGTCTTCACCTTCTGGTCGCTGCTGCTCAAATTCGTCATCGGGCTCACCGTCGCCCTGATCCTCAATAGCCGCATTCCCTTACGGGGCCTCCTCAGCGGGCTCATGCTGCTGCCCTGGATCGTGCCGGAAATCGTCACCGCGCTGGCGTGGAAATCCATCTACGATCCGCTCTTCGGCGGTCTCAATCCCATCCTGCAAGGTGCGGGCATTATCGACCGCCCGCTGGGCTGGCTGTCCGATCCCGGCATGGCCATGGGCAGCATCATTTCGGTCAATGTCTGGAAGGGCATACCCTTCTTCGTCCTCCTGCTGCTCGCCGGGCTCAAGGCGGTGGATCGCGAGCAGATCGAGGCCGCGCAGGTCGATGGCGCCAATGCCATCCAGCGGTTCCGCAACGTTACCCTGCCAAGCCTGCGCTATGTGATCGTGGTGACGCTGCTGCTCTCGTTCATTTCCACCTTCAACCAGTTCGGCCTGCCCTTCCTGATGACGGCGGGTGGCCCCAGCGGCGCCACCAAGCTCTATTCGATCCTTGCCTATGAAAAGGCCATCGGCTCGCTGCAATATGGGCCCGGCATTGCCATTGCTTTCTCGGTCGCCCCGCTTATGGCGGTGCTGATCTGGCTGCTCGCCCGCTTCATGCGTCACGACGACAAGCGCGACGGCGATTTCAACCAGACGCCGGGCCTTGCCGACCGCCTGCTCAAGCTCAGCGCGCGGGGCGTCAACCTCCTCCTCGACATCATTTTCTGGCCGATCCAGCTAGCCTTCTCCGCCTTCGAGGCGCTGGTGCGCCAATTGCGCCGTGCCACCGGTCGGCCAGCCAATCAGCCGATCAGCAGTCTCGTCCTGCGCCGGGAAGGCGGACCGTGGCTGCGCGTATTGGCGCTGGTTCCGGTATTGGTCTTCGTGGCCTTCCCGTTTTACTGGATCATCACCACCTCGCTCAAAACCACCCAGCAGATCAGCCAGCGCCGCTCGATCTTCTGGCCCGAACCGGCAACGCTGGAACAATATCAGTCGCTGATCAGCGACACGCCATTCCTCACCTGGCTGTTCAATTCCGCCTTCGTCGCCGCCGCCGCCACGCTGATTTCGGTGGGACTGGCCTCGCTCGCCGCCTATGCGCTGTCGCGCCTGCGTTTCCGGGGCGCGGGCCTGCTGACCACGCTGCTGCTCATCACCTATCTGCTGCCGGGCACGCTGCTCTTCATTCCGCTCTACCAGACGCTGACTTCGCTCGGCATCATCAACACCCATACCGCGCTGATCCTGACCTATCCTACTTTCCTCCTGCCCTTCGCCACCTGGGTCTTGATGGGCTATTTCCGCTCCATTCCCGTGGAGCTGGAGGAAGCGGCGCGTATCGACGGGGCATCCCGCCTCTATATTTTCTGGCGCATCACCCTGCCGCTGGCCGCGCCCGCCATTCTGTCGGTGACGCTCTTTGCCTTCACCAATGCGTGGAATGAATTCCTCTTCGCCTTCGTCTTCATCACTTCGGAATCCCTGCGCACCCTGCCCATTGGCCTCCAATCGCTGGTCATTGGCGACATCCTGCCCTGGGGCAAGCTGATGGCGGCGTCCCTGCTCACCGCCGTGCCCGTGGCCGTCCTTTATATCTATGCGCAGCGGTATCTGGCCGAAGGGCTGACCGTGGGGGCCGTCAAGGGATGAGCACCCCATCCACCCGCAGGCCGGCCAGCGCCGAGGTCACCCGAAGTCTGGTGCCCTCGGCGGTGGATGCCATGGTGGTCAAAATTCGCGGGCTCATTTCCGATCAGGGCCTGGGCGTCGGCGACAGCCTGCCGACGGAACGGGAACTCTGCGAGCGGTTCCAGACCAGCCGCAACACAGTGCGCGAGGCCATGCGCATCCTCAAGGCCTATGGCGTCGTCACCGTGCGGCCCAAAGTGGGCGCGACCATTATCGATGACCGCATGGAACGGGCGCTGGACCTGTTCTCGTTCAACACGCTCGACATTTCACGGCGCACCTTCACCGACATTCAGGGCTTCCGCAATCTGATCGAAGTGGGCTCGGTCGATACCATTTTCGATCTGGTCACCCCCGAAGATGTCGCCGCCATGCGCGCCATCAATACGAGCCTGCGCACCGCGACCAGCATGGAAGAAGCCTCGGAGCTGGATTTCCGTTTCCATCTCCGCCTCGTCTCCATTCTCGACAATCGCGCCGTGCGCGACGTCTATCGCATCATGAAACCGGTGATCATCCGCATCATGGAGCGCGCCAAGGAGTTGCGCGACTTCAACGAGGACACGTTCGAGCAGCATGCCGCAATCGTGGACGCGCTCGAAGGCAAGGATCGCATCCGCTACCAATATGCGCTGCAATCGCATTTGCAGCTTGGTCTCTTCGCCTTTGGCGAAGAAGGCGACGCAGACGTTAACCCGCCCGCGCCCAGCCCTCACGAATAAAGCCGACAGACTCGGCAAACAAAGTCTCGAAATCGGGAAAAAGCGGTCGCCAGACCCGCGTTGCGGCGGCGAGTTCCGGCAGCCCCGCGCCAAAGGCTTCCAGCACCACCCAGCCGTCATAGCCGGTCGCGCGGACCGCCCGGAAAATGGCGTCGAAATCGATCTGACCCCGGCCGGGAATACCTCGATCGTTCTCCGAGACATGCAGCACGCCCATGCCATTGCCGAGATGGGCAATGGCGTCCGTCTGGCTGCGCTCCTCGATATTGGCGTGGAACGTGTCATACATGATGCGGAAAGCGGGGTGATCCACAAGGTCCACATAGGCCCGCGCCTGTTCCATCGTATTGAGGAAATAGGTCTCGAAGCGGTTGAGCTGTTCGAGCGAGAGATAGATGCCGTTTGCCGCAGCCCGCTCGGCCATTGCCCGGTGCGCCTCGGCGCCATAGCGCAATTCGTCCTCGCTCGGCCCTGAACCGGTAAAGTGCCCGATAGGCGCGTGAAACGGTCCGCCGACGCTTTCCGCCCCCAGCGCGATGGCACAATCCAGCGCCCAGTTGAGATGCGCGACCCCTGCCTTGCGGATCGCCGCGTCGGCGCTGACGGGGCTCACTTCCGGGCCGGGCACGATAGATGTGGTGGTGCGCCGCAGACCGATGCGGTCGAGTTCCCCGCCCAGCCAGGCATAATGGTCCGGATCGCCGCGCAAAACCGGGATCTCCACCCCGTCATAGCCCAGCGCCTTGATGCGCTCGATCCAGGGGAGGTGTTCGGCCTCGATGAAACCGCTGAGACAGAGAAGATTGACGCCGACCTGCATGCTTCCGCCCTATTGTTCCGACTGTAGTTTCGCCAAAGCCGCCAGCCAATGCGCCACCACCGCCGCGCCGCCGTCGGGTGCGCCCACGGCGCGCGCGCCGAGATAGCTGGCGCGGCCCAGTCTGGGCAGCATATCCGCCGTTTCCGCCGCGCCCGCCTCTGCCGCTGCCGCGACGGCGCCGAGGTCGATCCGGCTTCCAGCATCCACCTGTTGCTGCATGGCATCGAGCGCCGGCCGCAAAGCATCAACCATGGTACGGTCGCCCCGGCGCGCGCCGCCCAGTTCCTCGACGCCCTCGACCGCCGCCGCAAAAGCTTCCAGCCACTCAACCGGCTTGGGCTCATCTATGCCCTCAAGCCGACGCCCTGCCCGCGACAGGCCCACGGCATAGAAAGGCCCCGAACTGCCGCCTATGGCGCGGCGCAGTGTCTGGCTCAGCGCCATCAGCGCGGCATGGGGCGTGCCCAATTGCGATAGCGGCAGCGCCGCCATGGCCTCGGCCGCCCGCTCCATGCTCGCGCCCAAGTCGCCATCGCCAGAGAGGCTGTCGAGATCGGTGAAATAGTCTTTTCCGGCCAGCAGCGCCGCTGACACAGCAGCCACCGCCTCCGCCAGCAGCGGCGCCAGAGGCCCGGCAATCTCGTCTTCCGCCGCATCCACAGCGTCGGGGCGCGGCACAACCTGCCGCTCCGCCGCGATGCGTCCTGCGCCGGGCCATGCCGATGCGCCGGTCGGCATGTCGAGCAGGTCCAGCGTGGCGTCATCGACCCGCATCACGCTCAGCGACATGCCCGCCATTTCCAGCGCCGTCAGCAGCGCGCCCGACCAGACACGCTCCACCACCAGCCCCGCATCCCGCAGATGCGCCAGCGCCCGTCGCGCCACCACGGCCAGTTCCATGGTTGGCGTGCCGCCCAGATTGTTGACCAACAGCACCACACGCTCACCGGGCTTGAGGTCCAGTTCCAATCTTATGGTGAGGAGAATATCGTCGACCAGATCGTCAGCCTTGCGCATAGGCCCGCGCGCCACACCCTTTTCGCCGTGAATACCCAGACCCAGCTCGATTTCGTCAGCACCAAGCTCGAAGCCCGGCCGGCCCGCCGCCGGTACGGTGCAGGCAGAAAGCCCCACGCCCATCGTGCCGATTGCCGCTGCCGCCCGCCGCGCGCCTTCCGCCACCGCCGCACAATCGGCGCCCGCTTCCGCCAAGGCCCCAGCCACTTTATGCACCAGCACGGTTCCGGCAATGCCGCGCCGCCGCGCCGGCGGCACGGTATCGCGCAGGGAAACATCATCGGCCACGACAACCACTTCGGTGGGTATGCCCTCCGCCGTCGCCAGCTCCGCCGCGAGGCCAAAATTCAGCCGGTCCCCGGTATAGTTCTTGACGATCAGCACCGCCCCGGCCGGTCCCGCCGCCGCGCGAATGGCGTCGAGCACGGCGTCGGTACTGGGCGAGGTGAACACATCTCCCGAGACGGCTGCGCTGAGCATCGCGGTTCCGACATAGCCGGCATGGGCAGGCTCGTGGCCGCTCCCGCCGCCCGAAATCACCGCGACCTGGCGCTGTTCTGGCTTGGGCACATCCGCCCGGAGCACCACACCGCTATCGGCCAGCAAAGCCAGGTGATCGGAAAGGTCGACCAGCCCTTCGGCCATTTCGCGCACCACATCCGGTATCTCGTTGATCAGCTTTTTCATGGCCCTCGTCCCGCTCACCCCTGCCAGCGAGCATCGCCCCTCGTCGTCACAAGGTCTATAATGAAACCGCTGGTCGATGATCGAAGCGTCTTATCGCTGACCCGGCGTCAGGTCCCGGGCAACGCCCTTGCGGAACCGTTCGGGCGACATGCCCTCGATACGCGTGAAGACGCGGCTGAAATAGGCGGGGTCGTCATAGCCAAGTTCCGCGCCGATCTGCTTGATCGAGAGCGTCGAGAACAAAAGCTGCCGCCGCGCCTCCAGCGCCACCCGCCTTTCTATCACGGCCAAGGCGGTCGCCCCCATCTGGTCGCGGCAGACCCGATGGAGATGGGTCGGGCTGATGCCGATGGCTCCGGCATAGTCGGCCACGCTGCGGGTGCGGCGAAACCATTTTTCCACGAGATCGCGGAAGGCTTCGGCATGGCGGCGGGCTGGCGCAGCGTCGCCGCCGGTCGGCGCATCGTGACTGCGCGCTTGCTCCAATGCGAGAAGCAGCAGGGTGATATGGGCGCGCATCGCCAGATCATGACGGCGGCCCGGATTGTCGGCCTCCACGATCAGCCGGCCCAGTGCATCCAGCACCGGTCGCGTCTCGGCGACCAACACCATCGCCCCGCCCATAGCCGCCTCCGGCAGGCTCATGTCGCGCTCCAATAGCGTCACGACAATGCCTTCCACATCGGGGGAAAACTCATAGCCATGCACAGTCAGCGCCGGCACCACGACCAGCCCACCGGGCCGCACCTCCGATTGCACCCCGTCCAGCGTCACGCGCGCCCTGCCCCCGGTCAGATGCAGCAGCTGGAACAGGTGTTCATGCCGATGCGGCGCGATGCGAAAATCATGCAGCCGGCTGCGCGACTGGATGGTCTCCCAATGCAGCCAGTCCTGGCTCGTCGCCTGCTCGCCATAGAGCGCATAGGTGGGGATGGTTTTCATGTTGGTATAGTGCAAGCGATTGCTTGGCCTGTCCATTCACCATCTGTCACCATTTCGCGCATTCTCGCGTTAACAGTCGGGGAACACTTATGCGCACGAAGGTTACAATCATCGGGGCCGGTCCGGCCGGGCTGATGCTGGGTCGCCTGCTGGATCTTGCCGGCGTCGACAACATCATCCTCGAACGCAAAAGCGCCGATTATGTGCTCGGCCGCATTCGCGCCGGCGTGCTGGAACAGGGTTCGGTCGACCTGTTGCGCCGCGCCGGGGTCAGCCAGCGGCTCGATGCCGAGGGCCTTGTCCATCACGGCACCATTCTCAGCTTCGACGGTGACCGCCACCGCATTGATTTTACCGATCTCGTCGGCCGCCACGTCACCGTCTATGGCCAGACCGAGGTGACGCGCGACCTGATGGCAGCGCGGCAGGGCCAGACCATTTACGAGGCCGAGGATGTCGAACTGCACGACTTCGACGGTAACCCTTCCGTCTCCTGGCGCAAGGACGGGGTCACCCACCGGATCGATTGCGATTACATCGCCGGCTGCGACGGCTATCACGGCGTCAGCCGCGCGAGCGTTCCCGCCGACGCGCTCAAGACTTTTGAGCGCATCTATCCCTTTGGCTGGCTTGGGGTTCTGGTCGACAGGCCGCCTGTCTCGGACGAGTTGATCTACGCCCATCACGCGCGCGGCTTCGCGCTCTGCTCGCAAAGATCGCCTACCCGCAGTCGCTATTATGTTCAGGTTCCGGCCACAGAAAACGTGGCGGACTGGAGCGATGACCGCTTTTATGACGAGTTGCGCCTGCGCCTCGATCCGGAGACGGCAGCGCGGTTGCAAACCGGTCCGTCGCTGGAAAAATCCATCGCACCCCTGCGCAGTTTCGTAGCCGAACCCCTGCGTTTCGGCAGGCTGTTTCTCGCCGGCGACGCCGCCCATATCGTGCCGCCCACCGGCGCCAAGGGCCTGAATCTGGCCATGAGCGATGTCGCTATGCTGGCAGAGGCGTTGATTGAATTTTACGGCGAAAACTCCGCCGTCGGCCTCGACAATTACTCCGCCCGCGCCCTCCAGCGCATCTGGAAGGCCGAGCGGTTCAGCTGGTGGATGACGAGCCTCCTCCACACATTCGAGGAGAGCGGCGCTTTCGGCCGCCGCATCCAGCGCGCCGAATTCGACTATCTCATCGGCTCCCGCGCCGCCCAGCAGAGCCTTGCCGAAAATTATACCGGCCTGCCGCAATAGCGCGAGTCAACGCATCCCAAGCCTTCCCCCTTCGGGCGCTGAGCCATCGCATATCACCCTCTGGCAACGGCTTTCCTCCCAACCCGGCCCCACCCAGGGCGAGGGTGTCAGCTCGGTGGTCTGGGCAAATAGGTTGCCCCGAACGCGATGCGGCACCTCCCCCTTGACGGGGGAACTGTTTACATTGAACTCGTTTGGGATTCTTCTGGCCGAGTGATTTGGTTTT
>VFQU01000483.1_pt1 | contig 35298 bp, 29 predicted proteins | sample 3512311 | NCBI WGS metagenome assembly VFQU01 (sample SAMN10412377, study PRJNA504923) | tailings metagenome | isolation source: Relicate 3 Philex TSF3 active mining site | place: Philippines: Tuba, Benguet | collected 2017-08-29
TTTTGCGCTGTTCGAGGACAGCAATATCAATGGTTTGCGCGATTAGCTGCGGAACTCGGGGGCGAGAGGTTGATCGCGGTCCTCATGCGGCCTGCGACCTGGGCGGCCGTGTCGGCCGGTGACAGTTGCCTGTGCGGCCCTTACGGGTCAAGCGGCCTGGTGGATCGGCCGCACCTTGGCTCGGAATCGCTTGCTGGCGCGCCACATGTCGAATGCGGCCTGCATGGCGTACCAAGTGCCGGGCGTGGTGCCGAGGGCCTTGGAGAGGCGGAGGTCCATTTCCGGGCTGATGGCCGCCGCGCCATTGAGTACGCGCGACAGCGCCGGGCGCGTGACCCCGAGACGACTGGCCGCCTCGGTCACTGTCACGCCTTCCAGCCAATCCCGAAGGACTTCGCCCGGATGCGGGGGGTTGTGCATCGTAGTCATCGCAAGCCTCAGTGGTAGTCCTGATAGTCGACCAGCACCGCATCGCCACCTTCGAACGCGAACGTCAGCCGCCAGTTCGCATTGACGGTGACAGCCCAGTGGCCCTTCAGCGCGCCCTTGAGCGGATGCAGGCGCCAACCCGGCGCCGCCATGTCGTTGGGTAGCTTCGCGACGTCGAGCATGGCGAGCTGGATACGCAGCTTTCGGGCGTGGCCGGCGTTGATGCCAGCCGTGCTACCACTGCGGAAGAACGCCTCCACACCCTTGTGTCGGAAGGAGCGGATCATGTGTGCAGCGTAACGCTACACCGAGCATGCGGCAAGCGATCTGCGCGGCGGAAAGCGGAGTCTGAGCCAGGGCGAATGGAGATCAAGGGCAACTGAACTGCTGCTGCGGTGGTTGTCGCACACCGCTTCCCAGACTCCATCCTGCGGGTTGGCCGCAAGACTCCGCCTCGACTCAGCGCGCCCGCCGGTAGTGCACCGCAACGGCGCCGTTGCGGAGCGGCTTCGCCGAGACCAACTCGAGCCGTCGGGTGTCGGGCAGCCCGCTCTCGTGAAGCGTCGGACCATGCCCGGCGATCCTGGGGTGCACGAGGAAGCGGTACTCGTCGATCAGGTCCAGCCGGTCGAGTTCGGTCGCGAGCTTGCCGCTGCCCAGCAGTACGCCATCGGGCGTTGAGTCCTTGAGCTGCTGCACGGCCGCGCGCAGGTTGCCGGTAACGTGGTGGCTGTGGGTCCAGGGGAAGTCCGTTCGCGTCGAGGACACCACGTATTTCGGCTTGGTCTCCAGCTTGACCGCCCACTCGCGTATGGCCGGCGGTGCGGCCACCTCGCCGCGGGCGACGGCCGGCCAGTGGCGCTCCATCATTTCGTAGGTGACGCGGCCCCACAGCATCGCGCCGTTCGCGTCCATGAAGCCGGTGAAGAAGGCATGCGTCTCGTCGTCGGCGATGCCTTCCTGATGATCGACGCAGCCGTCCAGCGTGAGGTTGATGCAGAAGGTCAACAGGCCCACGGTGTCCTCCGTTCGAGCAGGCAGGATGCGGTCAGTTCCGCTTGCCGCTGACGGCCGCGCTTCGGCGGACTCGGGCGCGACGCCGGGATGTGGGCAGGGCGACTGCAACGCACTTCGGGTTCGTGTCTGTCGGCATCAGGCGCTGGCGACCTCGTTGGCCAGCCGATCCTCGTCGCCGTGGATCAGCCTGGCAATGCCGATCTCGATCGCCGCCCGCACGCACACCAGCGCGATCGAGAGCGTCAGGAACTGCGTTTCGACCGCGGCATCCAGCACGTCCTGCAGGACGAAGAGTAGGCCAAAGCCGAGCGGCAGCATCGCGATCAGCGAGACGAACGCCGCCGTCGCCGGCAACAGACCGGTCAGCATCCAGCGACGGGCAAGATCGCCCCGCGCCATGCCGGACACGATGTGGATCGCCAGCACCACGGCCAGCCATCCCGCGGCCCACCACAGCGGCTCGCTGCCGAGGTCGAACGCGACGGGGAGGCCGTTGTCTTTCGCCGGCGCCCGCGCTGCGAGCCAGGCGAGCACGGCGAACAATCCGAACAGCACCGCCTGCATCGTGCGGATCAGCGCCGTGCCCAGCCACGCGCCGATCGACCCCCGCGACGGGTTGTAGACCACCACCGCCAGGATCTGCACCAGCACCATCTCGACGACATACAGCGCTGTCAGCAGCAGGAACCCGATGCCGCCGAACCACAGGAAGCCGATCGATGCAGCCGCCGAGAGCGCGGGCCCGATCGCCAGCGGGAGCAGGGGAGGCTTGGTGCGGTTGCGCGCCTTGTTCATGGAGGGGTCTCCGAGGTCGGTGGGTGCGCCGTCGCGGCCATGCACGCAGTGTGCGCGACATCTGCAGCCGTCAGACGCTGTGACTTCAGATCGGTATGTTGACGTCGCGTACGCCGAGCCAGTCGAACCACAGGAACGGGCGCTGTCGCTGGATGAAGCCGAGTCCGCCGACGCGCCATGCGTCGAATCCGCAGGCCAGGAAGTAGACGCTGGCCAGCGACATCTGCAGCGTGTCGTTGCTCGGCACCCAGTCCAGACTGAAGTGGTACAGGAGGTTCAGGAACGGCAGGCCCAGCACGCAGGCCACCACCACTGCCCCCACGTTGGCGCGACCGACCGACAGTGCGCGCGCACGCATCCGTTCGATCGCCGGCTTGCCGGGCATCTCCCAGAGCATCCGGCCGCGATGGAACACCGACCACAAGGCGGGCAGCAGCAACAGGGACTGGTTGGCCAGCAGAAGCTGCACGGCGTCCATGCCGCCCGGTGCGATCAGCAGCACGCCGATGGTGATGGGCGGGATCAGCCACCAGGGCGGCCGCTTGCGGATGCGCGTGGCGATGTCGGTCAGGGTGAGCTGGGGCAGCAGGAACATCGCCTCGATGAACAGGATCGCAGTGATCGCCGGGTGGTGGACATCCAGCGGTTGCCAGCCCATGCCCGTCCAGGTGTCGGAGAAGCGATAGTCGATCCACGGGTCGATGGTGATCAGGCCGAACAGCGCCGCCAGCAGCTGGTCCGGCATCGCCGACAGCACCCGCTGCGGCATCGGTACCAGCGGAATCGGGTCGACCGTCGCCATGGCCGGATCAAAAAGCCAAAGCGGCGGGCTGTCAATGCGCCGGCGATCGACTGCCGGTGGCGTGCCGGATGCCGAACGTGACCTGACACCGGACCACGCCCGCTTCAAGCCGATCGCGCTTCGGTCCTGCGGGCGTCGCGGGGTGCGCCTCGGGGCTCGTCCGACGCTGATGCAGGAACGGGGAAGGCTCCGAGAGACCCACCGAACATGGCGCTCTCATTCTTTGCACCGCTCTGTGCGGTGCGAGGCTCACGTCATTCTCGAGGCCGAGCTGGCGGCGTGGATTCACCCGTGCGGCACGGAACGACCTGGATTGCAGTGCTCTGGCCCTTGCCTCGACAGAGGCAGGCACGCCGCGTCCGACTGCGATTCACGGCTTCGCCAGACTCAGCGTCGACCCCGCCAGCGCCGCCTGCGCGCGCTCGCCGAGGGCGTCCGGGCTCGACGGCGCCGCGGCCTCGACTTCGGTCGCGGTGGAGACCGGCACCTGCCATGAGACGTTCTTCCAGCGCGCCTCGCGGGCGACTTCCAGCGCGGCGACGGCGAAGCGCTCCCAGTGCGCGAAGGCCGACGCCGGCAGGCGGACCCAGCCGGGGCGGGTCTGCTGGGCGTCTTCGGGGTTGAGCGGATCGAAGGCGATGGCGCCCTCGACCTTCAGTGCGTCAGCCAGGTGGCGGCCGTTGACCCGAACGGCGAAGCCGTCGCGATGCATCAGCGCGAACGGCTCGCCCTCGAAGGCGAGGCAGCGCTTGCCCCAGGCGGTGGAGTCGGTCGCTCCATGGTGCTGCTGCAGGCTGGCGAACAGCGCATCGAAGACACTTCGGGCATTGGCCATGGCAGGTCCTCCGGATTGCCGTGCCGAGGGTAGCGCTATTCGCGCGCGCCGGCATGCCGAGGCGCAGCCCTATTGTGGCCGCGTGAACGCCGCCCGCTCCGGCACCGATGCCGCCGCCACCCGGTTGGTCGCCTTCGCCGTCGAGCGGTCGCCGGCGACCTGCGCGGCGCGCTGGATGGCCTTGTGCGGAATGCGCCAGAGCTCGTTCGGGTCGTACCACGACAGGCCCTGGGTGAATCGCGACTGGCCGGTCTTGGCCGATTCGCCGATCGGCTGTCGATCCTGGCCGCGGGTCGGATGCAGCGGCGTCCACCAGCCGGCCTGGGCATCGGCGCCGATGCACAGGAAGTAGTGCTCGTTCGTCACCGCCTCGCCCTCGGCGACGCCGTGGGTGGCGCCGAAGCGCAGCAGCTCGGCAGGGTAGAGGTACATCACCAGGCCGCGGTCGTAGACGAGCGCCATGCGGATTCCGCCGATTGCGCGCCGTTGCGGCGCCCGGCATCGTACCCCGCGCGATGCCCGTCGTGTTCGGCGGCGCGGCTGCGGGCAGTGCGTCGAGCGCCGAGCCGCCGCGACCGCGCGCGCGACGCCGGCTTCACGCCGTGCTGCCGGGCGGCGCGGCATGCTCGCCGCATCGCGTTCCGAACCCGCCCATTGCCATGACGACCCTGTTCGATCCCCTGCAGGTCGGCGACCTGCAGCTGCCCAACCGCATCCTCATGGCCGCGCTGACCCGCGCGCGCGCCGGACGCAGCCACATCCCCAACGACCTGATGGCCGAGTACTACGCGCAGCGCGCGTCGGCCGGGCTGATCCTCACCGAGGCGACGATGGTCAGCGCCGACGGCTGCGCGTTCATCGGCGAGGGCGGCCTGTTCGACGACGCCTGCGTCGCCGGCTGGCGTCGGGTGACCGACGCAGTGCATGCGCGCGGCGGCCGCATCCTGGTGCAGCTCTGGCATCCGGGCCGCGCCGCGCACTCGCTGCTCAACGACGGCGTGCAGCCGATTTCCTCGACCGACCGCGCGATCCGCGGGTCGCGCATCGACACGATGGAGGGCGAGCAGGACTACGAGGCGCCGCGCCGGCTGGCGCGCGAGGAAATCCCCGCCATCGTCGAGACGTTCCGCGCTGCCGCGGCGCGCGCGCAGGCGGCCGGCTTCGACGGCGTGCAGCTGCACGGCGCGCACGGCTACCTGCTGGACCAGTTCCTGCGCGACGGCTGCAACGACCGCGACGACGACTACGGCGGCAGCCTCGCCAACCGAGCGCGCCTGCTGCTCGAGACCGTCGATGCCGCGATCTCGGTGCTCGGTCCCGGCCGCGTGTCGGTGCGCATCTCGCCGCTGGTGCCCTACAACGACATGGTCGACAGCGACCCGCCGGCGCTGGTCGAGCATGTCGCCCGCGAGCTCGACGCGCGCCGGATCGCCTTCCTCGAGCTGCGCCACGACCACTTCGCGCGGCCCGAAGAGCAGGCGCTGGCGAGGATCGCGCGGGCGAATTTCCGCGGCGTGCTGGTATCCAACGGCGGCTACGACCAGGCCAGCGCCGGCGCCGCGGTCGCCGGCGGCGCCACCGACGCCGTGGCGTTCGGCAAGGCCTACGTCGCCAACGCCGACCTCGTCGAGCGCTTCCGTCGCGATGCCCCGCTCAATCCGGTCGACTTCACCCGCCTGTACACGCCGGGGCCGGCGGGCTACACCGACTATCCGCTGCTCGATCGAGCCTGAGGCGCAGGGCGCCGGCCTCGAGGCGCCGGGCAGTTCGGTCCGGCAGACCCGCTGGATGAGATCGCCGCGCTGGGCCTAGACTGGTCCGACGGTTGGGCTTTCGGTCGTGCCGGCGGGGTGGCGCATGGACAAGGGCGAGTGGAACCGCCAGGGGCGCGAGGACAACGCGCGCATCTGCCGCATCATCGACGAAGTCGTCGAGACGGACGGCAGCACCGACGAGGACCTGGCCGCGGATGCCCGGCCATCCGACCTCGCGGAGGCCGTGCTCGCCGACGTCGTGTCGCTGAATGCGTCGGGCGACTGGAGGCGGGCGCGGGCGCTGTACGACCCGGCCCACGAGCCCTTCATCCCGCACATGGATCGCACGCGCCTCGGGCTGGACGCAGTGGTGGTGCTCGGCCCGGACGCCTTCATTCTTCGCCGTGGCGCGTGGTGCCAGCCGTGCGTGGTGCTGCACGTCGACGGCGACCGGGTCTCCGAGGTCGAGGGCGCGCTCGGCTTCGGCATCTCCTGCAATCGGCGCTGGTTCGCCCTCGCAACGCCCGGGGGCGTGGTCGTCTCTCGCGGTTTCCGGGGCCCGGACGCGCGCTGCCTGCCCTGGCCCGAAGGCGAGCCGATCCGGCCCGCGCTGTTGGAGGTGAGCGATTCGGGCGAGCGCGTGCTCATCGGCAACGACACGTGCCTGTGGTTGTATCGGGAGACGGGCTGGACGCGGCTGCTGCCGAGCGCCTGGCACGACGACGAGCTCATCGAGCTGCGTGCCGCGCTGTCTCCGGATGGCAGGTTCGTCGCCTACGGCTGGGAGGACGCGCACGGCCACGGGATCGAGGACGTGTCGGGCCCGGACCGCCGACCGGTCGGCGTGGTCGCGCCGCAGTGCAGCTATCCGTTTCTCGTGCGATTCGACGACGACGGACGGCATCTGTTCTCGAATTCGCGAATGGGGGTGAGCGGCACCACCGCATACGTGCAGGTCGAGGATGTGCGCGGGATCGACGAATGCGGCGCGCTGCCCGACGCAGCGAAGATCACCGACGAATATCTGCCTGGCTACGGGATGTGCGTGCTGCCGGCTGCCTGCGTGCCAGGCGCGGGCCGCGTGGCCTGGATCGGCGGACTGGCATGGAGCCACGGCGCGCCGGTGCATGGAGGTCGACCGATCTTCTCGCACTACTTCGGATCGGCGCTGCGCGGATTCGACTTCGATCCGGCCTGTGGCCGGGCGGCGGTCGCCAGCAGTTCGGGCATGCTGCACGTGCTGGAACCGGCGCTGTCCGCCGAGCCCGGTCGCGAGCGTGGCTATCGGCCGCGACGCGAGCTGTGGCGCTGGATCTTCTGGGATACCCTCGACGCGCCGATCCGCTGGTGATGCCAACCTCTGGCTGCGCGAGCGGTGCTGCGGCGGCAGCGCGCGGCGAGCCGTGCTTCGTCGTCGGCCTCCGGTCCCGTGGCGACGCGGCGGTCGAGCCGACGCGCGGGGCGCGCGAGAGTTGCCCCGCCCCATGGATCCCGAAGGATGTCGCGCGCCATGACCACCGATCCCGAACCCAAGGTCGTGTCACTCAGCGGCCAGCCGGTCTACCACCACGACGAACCGACACCGTGGCAGCCCCCTGCGGAGGAGGTCTGCCTCGAGGCGATCTCAGACCACATCGCTGCGCACCTGGGGCCGATCGCGTCGGTCTTCCACGAGCTGGTCTCCGACACCGTGCACATCGACGTGCACGTGGTGCTGCCGACCGCGGATTTTCCCGGGATCCGGCTGGTGACCTCGGGCATGAGCGACCTGCCGATGGCGGTGCCCGCCGATGCCGACGTGCCGCGCTACCTGGAGCTGATGATCAGCCTGCCCGGCGACTGGCGACTCGATCAGGAATCGCTGCAGGACGAGCGCTGGTACTGGCCGATCCGGCTGCTGAAGACGCTGGCACGCCTGCCGCACAAGCACGGGACCTGGCTGGGCTGGGGCCATTCGATGCCCAATGGCGATCCGCCCGAGCCGTTCGCCTCGAACACCGGCTTCTGCGGTGCCGTGCTGCTGCCGCCGCTGAGCGTGCCCGAGGCCTTCTTTTCGCTGCCCATCGATGCCGGGAAGACCATCGCCTTCCTCGCCGTCGTGCCCCTGCATGCCGGCGAGATGGACCTCAAGCTGAGCCGCGGCACGGATGCGCTGACCGAGCGTTTCGATCGCCACGGCATCGGCGACCTCGTCGACCTGCATCGACGCGACGTGGCGAAACGGCGGTGGTGGCCATTCGGCGGAGGCTGAGCCTGAGGCCGCGGACTCGGCAGCCGTGCGCGGGCATGCGGTGATCCCTGCGGCGCACGTAGACTCCGGCCATGCACGAGCGTCGCAGACTGTTCGTCCTGCTCTGGCTCGCCGGCTTCACCGGCGTGTTCTCGTTCCTGTGGGTCGACCTGTCGGTGCTGCTGGCCGCGCTTCCCGACGTGGCGAAGGCGGAGATGCCGATGTCGCCCGCGATGATCAAGCTGGCGAGCCTGGTGCAGGGCTCGCTGCTGCTGGCGGTCGCGGTGCTCGCCGGCGTCGCGCTGGCGCCGAAGGTCGGGCTGCATGCGCCGGTCGCCGAGGCGCTGGCCCGCCGAGCGCCGGCATGGGGCGCGCTGCGGGCGCAGCTGGTGCCGGGCGTGCTCGGCGGCATCGCCGGCGGGCTGCTGCTTCCGGCGATCCTTTGGGCGTGCACGCCGTACCTGTCGGAGCACTTCCTGACGGTGGGCGCGGCGTTCACCGGCGCCATTCCGCTGCCCACGCGCCTGCTCTACGGCGGCATCACCGAGGAGCTGCTGCTGCGCTGGGGCGTGATGACCTTCCTGGTGTGGGTGCTCTGGCTCCTGGTGCAGAAGGGCCAGGGCGCGCCGCGACGGGCCTGCGTCGTCATCCCCATCGTCGCTGCGGCGGTGCTGTTCGGGATCGGCCACCTGCCGGTCGCGGCGCTGTTGAACCAGGGCCTCACGCCGGCGCTGGTGGTCTACGTCGTCTCGGCCAATGCCGCGTTCGGGCTGATCGCCGGCTGGCTGTTCTGGCGCAAGGGGCTGGAGTCGGCGATCGTGGCCCACATGGTCGTCCACGTCGTCATGTTCTGCCTGCTCTGATCGACGTTCGCGCGGGCTTATCGATGGCCGCGGACGCTGCGGTACAGACCACGCGCCGGCGCGCGGCATGCGTGGCGACTGCGTCGGGAACGCTCCGACTCACGCCGAGGGTGCCGCCTGCGACGGCGACTCGCGCCGGCGACGCGGCAGCGGGACCAGCATCGGCACGTCCTCGCGGTAGCGCCGGTAGCGCTCGCCGAGGTGGTGGACGAGATCGCGCTCCTCGAAGCGGATGGCGACCAGGATGTAGGCGGTCATCGCCGCGGCGAACAGCAGGTGCCCGACGCTCATCGTCGGCCCGCCCCAGAAGGCGAGGATGAAGCCCAGGTACAGCGGATGGCGCACCCAGCGGTAGAACAGCGGGGTGACGAACCGATGCGCTGCGGCCTCGCTGCCGGCGAACTGCCGCAAGACCTGGCGCAGCCCGAACAGGTCGAAGTGGTCGATCAGGAAGGTCGACAGCAGCACGACGCCGAAGCCCAGCGCGAACACGCCCCAGCCCAGCGCCTGGCCGATCGGCGACTGCGCCGACCACACGGTGGTGGGGATCGGCCGCCACTGCCAGAACAGCACGATCAGCATCAGGCTGGCGATCAGCACGTAGACGCTGCGCTCTGCTGCGGTCGGCAGGTGCCGCTTCAGCCAGGCCTTGAAGCCGAGCCGCGCCATGCCGCTGTGCTGCAGGCCGAACAGCAGGATCAGGCCGAGGTTGATCGCCACCGCCGAGGCGAGCGGCCCGCCTTCGCGCCCGGCGTCGATCGAGTGCGGCACCCACTGCGGCAGGGCGGGCAGCCATTGGGCGAGCGGCGTCGTCTGCAGGTTGCCGACGAAGGCGACCAGGTAGAGGAAGGTGGCGAGAAAGACGCCGTAGGCCAGCAGGCCGAACAGCAGGATCAGCACGCGCGTCATGGCAGCAGGCTCCGCCGGGAGACCTCGTCACGCTAGTCGCGCGTGGCCGGACCCGCCATGGGCCGGCTGTCCCGGCGTGGGCTGCGCATCGCGCGGACCCGGGACATTCGTCCCGACGGTGCGCAGGCACCGCTCAGGCGCGCGCGCGCAGCGCGGCCTGGGTGCGGTTGGTGACGCCGAGCTTGCGGTAGATGCTCGACAGATGATTGCGCACGGTCTTCTCGCTCAGATGCAGGCGCAGGCCGATCGAGGCGTTGTCCAGGCCTTCGCGGAGCAGGGCGAGGATCTGGCTCTCGCGGCGGGTCAGCGCGAACCCGGCGCCGGCCGCCTCGGCCGCCTGCGCCCCGGTGAACTGCAGCACCGCCTGCTGGAATACCTGCCATGCCGGCTCGTGCGCGAGCAGCACGTGGTTGACCGATTCGAGCTCGACGAACTCGGCGCCGGCGATGCCCGCAGCCAGCCGGCGGCCCTCGGAGATCGGCACGACCTCGTCGCCGCGGGCGTGCAGCACCAGGGTCGGCACCTGCACCTGTTCGAGCAGGTCGCCGATGGCGACGCCGGCGCGGCCTTCGAGCAGGCGCGCCGCCATCTCGGGCGCCACCGACTCGCGGCACAGCGCGTTGAACCAGTCGATCTGCTCGTGCGTGCCCTCGGGCAGGAAGCGCGAGGTGAACGCCTGGCGGAACACCGGATTGCGGCTGCCCCAGCCGACCCGCACCATCTCGAGCACCGCGCGCTGGCGCGCCGCGTCGGCGCCGTCGCGACGCGCCCAGCCCTCGGTGTAGCCGCCGTAGATCAGCAGATGGGAAACGCGCTGCGGATGGCGGACCGCGTACTGGATCGCCGCCACCGATCCCTGCGAGATGCCCAGCAGGATCAGCGGACCGTCGATTCGCGCGGCCTCGACCACGCACTCGAGGTCGACCAGCCAGTTCTCCGGCGACATGCTTTCGACCACGCGATCGGAGAGGCCGCAGCCGCGCTCGTCGTAGCGGACGAAATCGAAGTGGCCGGCGAAGAACTCGATCCAGTGGCGCCAGACCGGGCTTTCGAGGTCGTGGCGCAGGTGGGTGAGCCAGTTCGCCGCGCGCACCAGCGGCGGTCCGCTGCCCGCCCGCGCCCAGCCGAGGTGCACGCCGTCGGCCGTCCTGGCGATGTGGATGTGCTGGCGGAGCATGGTCCTCGCCGCGGCTCGCATCGGCCGCGAGTCTAGCGCCTGCGGCGACGCGGGCGGGGGGCGAGCGGCGCCCTGGCCGGGTCGCCCGGGGAACACTCACGGATCGCGTTGGCGCTCGGCGTGGCGCGCCCGTGCCGCGTGAAGTCGGTCGCCGAGCGTCGCCTGCCCGGGGCGGGTGGGGGCGTAGTCATGCGCGGTCAGCGCGAGCTTCATGTCGAGCAGGAACTTGCACAGCACCTGGACCGGCAGCCAGGCCCACGGCGTCTGGAAGTGGCTGACGGCGACGCCGGCGAAGATCAGGGTCAGCGCGATCGACACCGCGCGCGCCTGCAGTTCGGCACCCTCGTCGCGCAGCGACAGGAAGTGACGCGCAGCCAGCCGCGGCAGCTCGCCGGCGAACGCGATGCCCCAGGCCAGCAGCAGGCCGAGCGTCGCCCAGCCCAGCTCGCTCGGCACCGGCATCCAGAGCGCGGCGTGTTGAGGCCAGCGGTTGACGAAGGCCAGCGGTGCCGCGGCGGCCATGATCAGGAAGATGAAGGCGGGAAAGATCCACTGCGCCTGCATGCGCGTCGCGCTCGGCGCCTGGGCGGGCGTCTCGCCCTGACGGCGCGCGTAGGTCAGGCGAAAGGCCTCCGCGCGACGGGCCGGATCCTGATGCACGGGGTCGCCGCTGCGGCGCTGGTGCCAGGCCATGCGCGCCGTGGCCAGCAGGGCCAGGATCAGGAACTCGATGCAGATCACCAGCATCACGGTGCCGATCGACCAGCCGAAGGCCAGGATCCCGACCACCGGAAGCGCATTGCCGACCACTGCCCCGACTACCGCTCCGATGCGCATGCGCGTCGCTCCGCAAAGGCCCATCGCCAGCGCGCAGTATGGACGCCGACTGCCGCAGGGTGAACCGTCGGCAACCGCGCCCGGAGCGCGCCACCGCAGCGCGGGAAACAGCGATCAGGATCACGGCGCGCGGCGCCCGTCGACGCGATCGTCCGCGCATCGACCCTTGGGTGCATCCCCGTGCGAACGAGGCGACGATGGGCCATCTGACGGACGGCCGCCTGCAGCGACGTGCCGGCGGAGGTCCGCGCGGCGCGGCGCAGTGGATCGCGCAGGGGTGGCCGCGCCGCGCCGATGCCGGGACGTGCATCGCGGTATTCCTGGTCTACGTGCCGGCAGCGGCGCTGGGCCTGTCGCTCGCCCTGCCGGGCACCAGCGCGTCCCCGTTCTGGCCGCCGACCGCGGTGGCGCTGACCGCGCTGTACTTCGGTGGCATCCGGCTCTGGCCCGGCGTGCTGGCCGGCGCGCTGGTGGTGAATCTCGCCTACATGCTGCAGCTGGGCCTGCCGTGGTCGAGGGCGCTGCCGGTGGCGCTGCAGGTCGGCCTCGGCAATGCGCTCGAGGCCGTGGTCGCGATCGCCCTGCTGCGCGCCGTGCTGGGGAAACAGTTCCCCTTCGACAGCCTGCGCGGACTGTTGGCCTTCGCCCTGATCTGCGCCGGCTTCGCGCCGGTGCTGGCGGCGACCGTGGGAGTGCTGGGCACGCGCTCGATCGGCATGGACTCGGCGCCCTTCGCCGAGCACTGGCTGACCTGGTGGCTGGGCGACGCCAGCTCCGCCCTGGTCATGGCGCCGGCCTTGATGGTGCTGTGGCGCAGCCGCGCTGCGCCGGTCAGCCGCGCCCGCGCGATCGAACTGACCGTGCTCACGGCTGCGCTGCTGCTCGGCGCGGCGCTCAGCTTCGGCGCGCTGGGCACCTCGGCGATGGGCAACGTGCCGCTGGCCTTCGTGCTGCTGCCCTTGCTGCTGTGGTCCGTGCTGCGCTTCCAGACCTTCGGCGCGGCGCTGGCCGTGCTGATGATGACCGTCGTCGCGCTGCTGGATGCCGCCGACGCGCGTGATCCGCTGGTCTCCGCCGGCCACAACGCGTCGCTGTTGCTGCTGCAGCTGTCCATGGTGGTGACGGCCACCGCCACGCTCAGCCTGGCCGCGGCGCTGAGCGAGCGCAATCGACTCGGCACCCGGCTCGCCGCGACCAATGCCGAGCTTCGCAAGCTGGCGTTCCACGATCCGCTGACCGGCCTGCCCAACCGCCGCCTTCTGCGCGATCGCCTGCAGCAGGTGATCCGCCAGGCGCGGCGCAGCGGCGGGCGGGCCGCCGTGCTCTATCTCGACCTCGACCGCTTCAAGCGCATCAACGACACGCTCGGTCACGAGGCCGGCGACGAACTGCTGCGCGAGGTGGCCGAGCGGCTGCGGCTGACGGTGCGGCAGGAGGACTCGATCTGCCGCGTCGGTGGCGACGAGTTCGTGGTGCTGCTGCGCGAAGTCGACGGCGCGCCGGCCGCCGGCGCGGTCGCCGGCAAGATCATCGAGGCCCTGCGCCAGCCGATCGCGCTGGCCGATGGCGAGGTCACCACCACTACCAGCGTCGGCATCGCCCTGATCCCCGACGACAGCGAGGACGCCGACGATGCCATCCGCCGCGCCGACCAGGCGATGTACGTCGCCAAGCAGCAGGGGCGCAACGACTTCCGCTTCGTCGGCGACGGCGTCGAGGCGGCTTCCCCGTCGCGCCTGCAGCGCGAGCTGCAGCTGCGCGCGGCGGTCGGCGCAGACCAGTTTCGCGTTCACTACCAGCCGATCGTGCGCGTGGCCGACGGTGGCGTGGTCGGCCTGCAGGCGGTTCCGTGCTGGCATCACCCGACGCTCGGACTGCTGCCGCGCGAGGAGTTCCACGACATCGCCGCGGACTGCGGTCTGCTGCCGTGGTTCGACGGCTGGTTGCTCGATCAGGCGTGCCGCGAACTGTCGCGGCTGTCGCTGCAGGGCGGCGGGACGACCCGCCTCGCGCTCTCCATCTCCTCGCACCAGCTTCGCGATCCGGCGCTGTCCGCGCAGGTCGATCGGATGCTCTCGGGAACCTGCATCGATTCGCTCCTGCTGCAGATCGACGGCGCAGACGAGCTGCAGGGGCCGGAGCTGATCAGGCGGCTGCAGGCGCTGTGTGCGTCCGGTGGCGTCGGCATCGCGCTGTCGATCCGCCACCTGTCGTCGTCGCACGGGCCGGCGGCGCTGCTGCTGAGCGGGCTGCCGGTCGAGCTGATCCGCATCGAAGCCAGCCTGGTGGCCGAACTGCCGTCCGACTCGGCCAGCCGCGTCGTCTCGGCGATCATCGTGCTCGCCCACCAGCTGCGGCTGGACGTTCTGGCCGAAGGCGTGCAGCGCGAACAGCAGTACGCCTTCCTCAAGTCGAGCGGCTGCGACTTCGCGACCGGCGACTACCTGCACCCGGCGCGGACCATCGAGACGCTGCGGCTGGACGATCCGACCATCGCCTCGGCGGCGTGAGCGCCCGCGGCTCGCTGCGCCCGCCGCTCCGCGCCCGTCAACGCATGCCGTCGCTTCCCGCGAGACGCCCGCGGGTCAGGGTGTGGCCGTGGCGGAGGTCGCCGGACTTGTGTGGAGATGTCGCGTGACTTCCGGGTTCACCAGATTGGTGTAAAGTGGTGCAATCCAGAGCAGGACCTGTTCAATGCCCGCTGCCCGTCGCGTCACCAAGCCTCGCATTCGCACAGCCGATACGACCCGCGCTTCGGTGAGCTTCCCTTCCGACGTTTACGAGGAGCTCGAACGAATCGCGGAGTCGAAGAAAGTGTCGCTGGCGTGGGTGGTGCGCGAGGCCGCGGAGAAGTATGTCGCTGACCAGTGGCCCTTGCTCGGCAAGCCGCGGGGAGGCCGCTGATGGAAGGTCTGGGTCCTCGGCGCGCGGATTTCCAACCTGAGGCACAAGGTGAGTTGCCGCTCCGCAGCATCGAGAATGCCGGCACTCGGCGGCGAGAACCGAAGCCGGTCGGGACCACGCATCGCGTGGTCGGTCTGTTCGCCGGGGTCGGAGGCGTGGAGCGTGGTCTGGCGCGCGCGAGGCACGAAACATTGCTGTTCTGCGAGAACGAGCCGGCCGCGATGGCGGTGCTCCGTGATCGGTTTCCGGGCGTGCCTCTGCACGATGATGTGTGCACGCTCGAGTCGCTGCCTGAGGACACCACCCTCGTCGTCGCCGGATTTCCGTGTCAGGACCTCTCGCAGGCGGGTGCTACCCGCGGCATCGAAGGCGCGCGGTCGGGACTGGTGGGCGAGGTATTCCGCCTGATCGAATCGCAGCGCACGCCGTGGCTGCTGCTGGAGAACGTGCCGTTCATGCTGCAGCTCGCGCAGGGCGAGGCGATGAACGTCATCACCACGCGGCTCGAAGCGCTCGGCTATCGCTGGGCGTATCGCGTGGTGGACTCGCGCGCGTTCGGTCTGCCTCAGAGGCGTCGGCGCGTGTACCTGGTGGCATCGCTCGTCGGCGACCCTCGCCATGTCCTGTTCGCCGACGAGGCGGGTGCGCAGCCCGAGCCGGTGCTAAACGGTCATGCGGTGGCGTGCGGTTTCTACTGGACGGAAGGTCTGCGCGGGCTCGGCTGGGCGGTGGACGCCGTGCCGACGCTCAAGGGCGGCTCGACGATCGGCATTCCTTCGCCGCCGGCGATCTGGCTGCCGGACGGCGACGTCGTGACGCCCGACATCCGCGATGCGGAACGTCTGCAGGGGTTCCCTGCCGGTTGGACGCGCGCTGCGGAATCGGTCGCCCGCAAAGGGGCGCGCTGGAAGCTCGTGGGCAACGCGGTGAGCGTTCCGGCTGCAGCGTGGATCGGCCGCCGCATGAAGCATCCCGGTCCGATGGTGGACTTCGAGGCGCTGCCGATGCGCGGCCACCGGCATTGGCCCACGGCTGCATGGAATGTCGGAGAGGGCCGCCGGATCGTGCGTGCCTCGGAATGGCCCGTCGCGAAGCAACGAAAGTCGCTCGTGGAGTTCCTCCGCTATCGTCCGACGCAGCTGTCGGCGCGTGCGACGAAGGGCTTTCTGGAGCGTACGCAGCGAGCGAAGCTGGTGTTCGATCGGGGCTTTCTGGCCGCGGTGCGCCGCCACCTCGATCACGTCAGCGCCTGATCGCGATTGCCGAGGTCGAGGTCTGCGATGCCCGCGGCATCAGGCATCCGTTTTCGCAGCGGTCTGCGTCGGAACGGCAGGCCGCTGTGCACGACGCAGGACAGGGCGGAGGCCATGGCCCGCGTTCGCCGCGCAGGCACGGCGCCCGAACTGGCCGTACGCCGTGCCCTGTCGCAACTCGGCCTGCGATACACGACCTCCAATCGTGACCTCGCAGGGTCGCCGGACCTCGCCAATCGAACGCGACGCTTTGCCGTCTTCGTGAACGGCTGTTTCTGGCACCGCCATGTCGGCTGTACGCGGTGCACCACGCCCAAGCGCAATCGCGCGTTCTGGCTCGACAAGTTCGCGGCCAACGTGAGGCGCGACCGGCGCGTCGTCCGCGCGCTCCGCCGCGAGGGCTACCGGGTGGTCATCGTGTGGGAGTGCCGTGTCGCCGAGTTCGGGACGATGGTCAAGCGGCTCGGCTCGTTGCTATCGTCGCCGCGGCCACCACCGACGCAGAGCCGCCGCTCATGAGAGGTCCAGAGATCCTCGCCCGCACGCTGAGTCGACCGACCCGTCGAGGGAAGGCGAGCAAGGCCTGGCAGTACCATTCCCGCAGCGATGCGCACTCGAAGATCGGCTGCTGGACCCTGCTGTTCGATCTGCTGCTGGCCTGCGACGTGCTGCGCCGGCACGCCGAGGCCGGCAGGCTGGGCTTCGGCATCAACTTCGAGCTGATCGGTCCGATCAACAAGACGCTCGATCTGGTGCTCACGCGACCGTCCGGAGCGCGACAGGCAGCCGCACGACGGTCCTTCGCCGGGCTTGTCGACCAGCTCGGCATCGAGCTCGACGAAGAGGATCGACGTCAGCTCGCCTTGCTTCCCGAGATCGCCCACGACGACCGGAAGGACAGCTCCGAGATCCTCCTCGCGCTGGAAGCGAAGGCGTGCATGACCGAGCACGTCAAGGCGCTGCCGCGACTGCACGCGGAAATCCTCGCCACTGGCTACCTCGCCAAGCGCGCGCAGCCGCATGCCATCCTGGTGTCCTACAGCCTGGTGAACAGCGCACCCACCTTCTGCACACCGAGCGGTGCCGGCAAGATCAATGTTCACCCGGCCGAGGCCGCACCCAAGGTGCTCTCCATGCTCGCCCAGGCCGTGCCGCTGTCGCGCGACATGAACAACCTGATCGGCTACAACGTCATCGGCGCGAGCGTGATCCGCTGCGCCAACGACGGCACGCCGGTGGTGGTCGACGACGCGCTCCCGTGGCCCGAGCGCACGGCCCACATCAGGTACGAGCGGATGATCACCGCGATCTGCGCGGAGATCCGCGAGCGATCTCGCGGCTGAGGTGCGAGCGGCTCCGGTCGATCGAGACTCGGCGGTGCTCAGCCCGCGATCCTCGCGAGGAAGGTCGCCGCTTCGAGATTGCACGAGTCGCTGATCGCCCCGGGCAAGTCGAACAGCTTCGGCCTGTCGCGGAAGCCGAAGACGCGATAGAGCCGATAGATGTCCCGATCCGCCTGCGAGCGCGCCAGCTCGGTGCGGGTGACGAAGAACGGAGTGAGCTGTCCGAAGCTCGTGGTCTTCACTTCGATCAGGCGTTCTCGACCGCTCTCCTCGAACGAGAGCACGTCGAATCCGAGGCCGTCGCCCCGGCTGGCGGCGACATGTTCGACGCGGTCCGCGAGCGCGCGCTTGCCCAAGGCGTGCAGCCGGCGTGCCTCGATCTCGACCACGAAGAGCTCACCGGCCCGGCCGAGCGATCGGTTGCGCGCCTCCTGGGCCAGATAGTCGCGCTTCGATGCCGAGAACGAGTGCAGATAGGGCGGTGAGGACTCGCGGATTCGGCTGGGCGTCGGTGAGGGGACCCAGACGGTCTGCCCATCGACTGCGGCGGCCGATGTGGCAGGGCGAAGTACGGCGGCCTGCACTGCCGCATGCAGTTCGTCGTGCGTCGATATCTGCGCCTCGACCGCATCCAGCAGCATCGCCTGATAGTTGGCGCGCGGCTTGTAGCCGTCGATGTACGGGTAGCCCAGCGCGATCATCACCGCGCTGATGTTGCAGTGCTTGAACTCGATCGACTGTCGGTTACGTCCGTCGAGCTTCTGCATCAGCGCCCGGGCGTGTTCGGTCTTGTTGAATCGCTGACCGTTGAGTTCGAGGGTGAGCATGCGCAGGTAATCCGCGACGCAGGCCTCGACTTCCGCGCGACTCCATGGGGTTTGCCCGGGCATGTCCGGTCTACTCGACATCGGTCGCCACCAGGGTAACCGGGGCCGGATCGGGGTGCGATCGCCGCGGGGATCTGCCCGCGCCGGCAGCGCCCGGCCGGCCACCCGCGACGCTTCGGTGCGAGCGGCCCCGTCCCTCCCACCGGTGCACAGGGCCCCGGGGTGGCCGACTGCCGGAATCGACGCCTAGACTTGGCCGATGGTCGGGGCCGCATGGCAACACTGGCTGGGAGAAGCCGCACTCTTCGCGCTGGTCGCGGTGGTTCTCGTGCTGGTGGTGGTGACGTTGCGCAACGGCCTGCTGTCGCTGGGTCTGCACGTGGATCGCGAGCAGGGCGAGGCGACGGTGGAGGGTGCGTATCGCCGCTTCGGACTGCTTCCTCGGGTTCGATACGCCTTCTGGACGCCGGGGGGAATCGTCAGGGGCACGGCGCCGGCGAGCTGCGCGCGCGCTGGCCGGGTGAACGTTGCCTGGCGCCCGCTGCATCCGCATTGGCATCGGGCGCGCGACCTGATGTTCGACGACGTGCTGCCGGCGGGAAGCTTCTGGATCGCCGCCCCGGTGCTTCTCGCACTGCGCATCGCCGCCGCGCTGCGCGGGTCGCGGCCGGCGTGGGTGGGCGGGCGCACGCGTACGGCAACTAGCGGAGTTCCGGTGCGCCCGCCCTGGGACCGGCGCTCGCCAGCAGTGCGAGGATGCGCTCCCGGAGCTCGGCGTCATGCCCCACCAGCAGGTGGCCGCCGTCGTCGAAGCCGATGAACGTCGCACCGGGGATACGGCTGGCGGTGTACTGCGCGGCGGCGTAGGTGCCGAAGCCGTCGTCGCGCGCGCTGGCGACCAGCGTCGGCGCGCGGATCGAGGCCAGCGGGTAGGGGCCCAGCGACTTGCCGAGCCGGGTGTCGTCGCGCAGGCCGGCGGCACGGGCCGAGACCGGGAGGATGCGCTCGGCGAGGTCGTCGACCCGCGCCCGCTCGTCGGCGCGTGCGGACGCGACCTGCTCGGGGGGCGTGGCGAGCACGTGCCGGATCAACGGTCCTCGCGCGCCCTGCAGCGCGCTCCAGAACAGAAAGTCGGAGCCGAGCAGGCGCAGCAGCAGCGCGTCCTGGTCGTCGGGAATCGGCGGCGCCGAGTCCGCCACGGTGCCGGGCTTCCAGGCGATCGGCACGACGAGGACCAGCGCGCTGACGCGGTCAGGGTGGCGGATCGCGGTCTGCAGCGCCGATGGCGCACCCGCCGATACGCCCATCACCGCGGCCCGGTCGATGCCCAGCGCATCGAGCAGGCAGGCGTGGGCGTCGGCCTGCGCCTCGGGCGAGGCGTCCGCGGGGCGGGGCGTGCGCAGGTAGCCGAAGCGCGATGGGGCGATGACGCGGATGCCGTGCGCGGTGAACGGCCGGGCCCAGGCCATGCCCTGGTCGTGGCCACCGCCGCTGCCGTGGATCATCAGCAGCGGCTTGCCTTCGCCGGCCTGCTGCACCTCGATCGGACCGCAGCGCGTGGCCACCAGCGTGCTGCCTTCGGCGGCGCGCGCGGCAGCGAGGGCCAGGTCGCGCTCGAAGCGGGTGTGGACCCAAAGCGCGGTGGCGAGCAATGCCGCCAATGCGGCGAGGACGAGGGGTGCCCTGCGGTGCCTCATGCGGGACCTGCGGACGAGGTCGGTCGGGTACGCCGCCGCAAGCTGCCGAGTGCGACGCCCGGAGGAAGCCTGCGCCCGCCGATCCGTGCCCGTCAACGCATGGCCTTGCCTCCCATGCGCCGCAGGCGCGTCAACGCGGAGCTGCGGAGGAAGTCGCTGGATCGTCTTGTCCGAGGTCGACGCCCTCGAACGCGGAATGACCGAGCGCGCGCGCTACGTCGACACCGATGCGCCGATGAATGGCGGTGAGGGTTCGATGCCGACTCGCGCTCCGGTCGCACCCTCACCCCAACCCCTCTCCCGGTGGGGGAGGGGCTTGAAGGTGTCGGGTCGCCTGCTTGCGCCCCTCTCCCCTCGGGAGAGGGGCAGGGGGTGAGGGTTCGATGCTGCCTCGCGGTCCGGTCGCACCCTCACCCCACTCCTCTCCCGGCGGGAGTGGGGCTTGGAAGATGCGGGCCACGCGCTCGTTCCCCTCTTCCTTCGGATGAGGGGCGGGGGTGAGGGGGCGATGCTGCATCGCGCTCCGGTCGCACCCTCACCCCAACCCCTCTCCCGGTGGGAGAGGGGCTTCAAGGTGGCGGGCTGCGTGCTGGTTCACTCTCCGCTCGGTAGAAGGGCTTGCCGGACGCGGGTGACGCGCTTTGCTCCCCTCTGCCCTCGGGAGCGGGGACCGGGGTGAGGGTTCGATGCTGCCTCGCGCTCCGGTCGCACCCTCACCCCAACCCCTCTCCCGGTGGGAGAGGGGCCCCACGGAGGCGGGATGTGCGAGTGATTTCCTCTCCCAGCGGGAGAGGGCCAGGATGGCGGCTGGCTAGAACAGCCCCTGCACCTGGCCGTTGGCGTCGATGTGGATGCGTTGCGCGGCCGGAGACCTTGGCAGGCCGGGCATGGTCATGATGTCGCCGCAGATGACGACGATGAAGCCGGCCCCGGCGGCGAGGCGCACTTCGCGGATCGGGACGATGTGGCCGCTGGGCGCGTTGCGCAGGTCGGGATCGGTCGAGAAAGAGTACTGCGTCTTGGCGATGCAGACCGGCAGGTGGGCGTAGCCTTCGGCCTCGAGCTGGCGGAAGCGATCGGCGATCTTCCTGTCCGCAATGATGTCGCCGGCGTGGTAGATCTCGGTGGCGATCATGCGCACCTTTTCCCACAGCGGGAGGTCGTCCGGGTAGAGCAGGCGGAAGCCGCGGCCGTCGAGGGTGTCGGGCGTGTCCGTCAAGCCTACGACCGCATGCGCGAGGTCTTCGCAGCCGACGCCGCCCTCGGCCCAGTGGCGGCAGACGATCGCGTCGACGCCGAGACTCTCGCGACAGGCCGCGCGCACGAACTCGTGCTCGGCATGGGTATCGGTGGGAAAGGCGTTGATCGCCACCACCGCCGGCACGCCGAACTTGGCGACGTTGCGCACGTGGCGCTCGAGATTCGCCAGGCCGCGCTTCAGGGCAGGCAGGTTTTCCTTCGCCAGTTGGTCCTTCGGCACGCCGCCGTGCATCTTCAGCGCGCGCAGCGTGGCGACGATGACGGCCGCAGCCGGCTTCAGACCGGCCTGGCGACACTTGATGTCGAAGAACTTCTCGGCGCCCAGATCCGCGCCGAAGCCGGCCTCGGTCACCACGTAATCGGCCAGCTTCAGGCCGGCGCGGGTGGCGATCACCGAGTTGCAGCCGTGCGCGATGTTGGCGAACGGACCGCCGTGGACGAGCGCCGGGTTGCCCTCCAGCGTCTGCACCAGGTTGGGCGACAGCGCGTCCTTGAGCAGCACGGTCATCGCGCCCGGCGCCTTGAGGTCGGCGGCGGTCACCGGCGTCCGATCGCGCCGATAGCCGATCACCATGCGTCCGAGGCGCGCCTCGAGATCGGCCAGGTCGCGCGCCAGACAGAACACCGCCATGACCTCGGACGCCACCGTGATGTCGAAGCCGTCCTCGCGCGGATAGCCGTTGTTGGCGCCGCCGAGCGACGAGATGATCGAGCGCAGCGCGCGGTCGTTCATGTCCATCGCCCGGCGCCAGGTGATGCGGCGGCGGTCCAGCGCCAGCGCGTTGCCCCAGTGCACATGGTTGTCGATCATCGCCGCGAGCAGGTTGTGCGCCGCGGTGATCGCGTGGAAGTCGCCGGTGAAATGCAGGTTGATCTGCTCCATCGGCACCACCTGCGCGTAGCCCCCGCCGGCGGCGCCGCCCTTCATGCCGAAGCAGGGGCCCAGCGAAGGCTCGCGCAGGCAGATGGCGGTGCGCTGGCCGATCCGGTTCAGCGCGTCGCCGAGGCCGATCAGGGTGGTCGTCTTGCCCTCGCCGGCGGGCGTCGGGCTGATCGCCGTCACCAGGACGAGGCGACCGTCAGGACGATCGGCCAGACCGGCCAGGAACTCCGGCGCGATCTTGCCCATGGCGCGACCGTAGGGAAGGACGGCGTCCTCGGGGACGCCGAGCCGGGCGCCGACATCGGCGATCGGAGCAAGCCGCGCGGCACGGGCGATTTCGATGTCGGATTTCATGGGCAGGCGCTGGCAGGTCGCGGTACCGGGAACCAGCACGAGACTCTACGCAAAGTCCGGGGGGCGCGGTAAGCGCGCCCAGAGGCCTGTCGACGAAGATGGCGACGTGCCCGCAAGGCAGCGGCACGTCAGGCCGCCGCCGGCGGACTGCAGCGAGGGCGTCGAGCCCGCTGCGATCAGCGCCGGCGGATCAACGCGTGCCGTCGGTCCCCGCGAGCCGTCCGCGGGTCAGCGTCGAGCCGCGGCGGATGACGCCGAACTTCTGTCCGGTGTCGATGCCCTCGAACTCGCACAGCTCCTTGAGCGCGTACTCCATCACCGCCCGCGCGTGGCCGGTGACGCGGGCCAGCATGCGGTGGATCTTGGCGTCCTGCTCGTTGCGGTTCTGGCACTGCGCCGAGTAGTTCTCGAAGGCGTTCAGCGCCAGCACGAGGTCGGCGACCTGGTTGGGGCATTCGCAGTCGACGGCGCTGACGATGTCCTGCAGGGCGGCCAGCTGCATGTCGTCGAAGCGGCGCATCGGCGGCGGCTGCTCGAGGCGCAGCAGCGAGGTCGGCACGACCGGTGCGACCTCGGCGCGAGGCGCCGTGGTGAGGTGCTTGACGATCAGCCCGATCATGCTCGAACGCAGCGCGCGCGCGCTCACCGGCGCCCGCATCAGCTGCCGGCTGGGGCGGCGCAGGCGTTCGACCAGGTCCCACTTGGCGAAGGCGTAGACGATCAGCGTCAGCTCCGGCTTCAGCGCCTTCTCCAGCTCGGCGATGGCTTCCTCGGGCGCGTCGCCGAGCAGCGCCAGGTCGGCCACCAGCGCGTCGATCTTCACCGAGCCGGCCGCCTGCAGCAGTTCGTCGCGCTGGTCCGTGGCCAGCGCGATGGCGAGGTTCTTCTGCTCGGCGTCGTCGGCGCTGGCGCGCAGGTATTGCGGAAGAGTGGCGTGGTAGATCGCGAGGTTGACCATGGCGCTGCCTTCAGGAGTCGGGAAGCGTGCAATGATCGGTGGCGCTGCGTGCAGTGGCGGTGACTCGCGCGTGCACGCGCGATCAAGCGCCGTTGACGAACGCTTGACGCCGCCGAAGGGCGCATCGATCCTCACACCCGCCGACAGGCTCAGTCGCCGAACGCCGCCTCCGGCACCGCCGGCAACGCCTCGAACGCCGGCCTCGCGAACAGATAGCCCTGGAACAGCTCGATGCCGAAGCCGCGCAGCACGTCGCGCTCGGCGGGCGTCTCCACGCCTTCGGCGATCACCGCGGTCGACAGGTCGGTGCACACCTGCACGATGCCGCGGATGATCGACTGCCTTACCGGATCGCGGTCGATGTCGCGGATCAGCGCCATGTCCAGCTTGAGCAGGTCGGTGCGGATCTCGGCGAGCAGGTTCAGCCCCGAATAGCCCGCGCCGAAATCGTCGATCGCGGTGCGGAATCCGCGCTGCCGGTAGTGCTCGACGATGCTGCGCAGGTGCGGCAGGTCGTCGACGCGCTCGCCCTCGGTGATCTCGAACATGATGCGGTCGACCGGAAACCCGTAGGCCTCGGCCGCATCCAGCGTGGTGCGGATGCACAGCTCCGGGCGATACACCGCGTTGGGCAGGAAGTTGATGCTGAGCAGCGCGCGCATCCGCAGGTCCGCCGCCAGCTTGACCGCCTTGACCCGGCAGGACTGGTCGAAGCGGTAGCGATTGCCGTCGTTGACGTTGGCGAAGACTGCGGACGCCGGTTCGTCGCTCGGGCCGCGCACCAGCGCCTCGTAGGCGAACACCTCGCGCGTGCGGACGTTGACGATCGGCTGGAAGGCCATGCTGAAATCGAAGTCCAGCCCGGCGCCACCGAGACATTCGCGGCAGCCCAGTGGGCGATAGTCCTTCTGTGCCTTCAAGGGACGCTCCCGGTCGCGTGGTGCGCGATGCGAGCCGCCATTCTGCACCGCGGTGGGGTGTCACTGCATCGAACCCGATGCGCATCGCAGGCCGAGCACGGCGCGCACCTGGCCGCGCGGCGCGCCGCCCGTCGCGTCGTGCGTCCTACGCGGCGTTCCCGCGCACCTGGCTCGGGGGTATTCCGTAGCGCGTCTTGAAGGCGCGGGTGAAGCTCGACAGGCTGTCGAAGCCGCAGGCATAGGCCACTTCCGACACGTTGCCGGCGGACTGTTCGAGCAGTCGGTGGCCGTGGGCGAGGCGGGTGTCGCGCAGATAGTCGCTGGGGCTCTGGCCCAGCAGCTCCTTGCACTTGCGGAACAGCTGAGTGCGATCGCCGTGCATGCATCGGGCGAGGGCTTCGATGCCGAACGCGGGGTCGTGCAGATGCGCGGCGATGTGCTGGTCGAGGCGCTGGCGCCAGCGATCGCCCTGGCTTTCGACGCGCCCGAGAGGCGCCGCAGCTGCCGCGGCCGCGAGGCGATGTTGCAGGCGGCGGGCATGCGCGACGATGGCCTCGCAGCGGGCCAGCAGTTCGCTGGCATCGAAGGGCTTGGCCAGGTAATCGTTGGCGCCGGCGGCAAGTCCGGCCACCGCGTGGTCGCTGCCCACCTTGGCGGTGAGCAGCAGGATGCCGATGGCATGGGTGTCGGGGTGACTGCGCAGGCGACGGGTCAACTCGACCCCGTCGCAGCCCGGCATCATCACGTCGCTGACGACGAGGTCGGGCAGTTCGTCGCGAGCCCGCTGCCACGCCAGGTTGCCGTCGGCGGCCTCGATCACGTCGAAGCGGTGGCCGAGCAGCTCGCGCACGCGCTGCCTGAGGTCCTCGTGGTCGTCGACCACCAGCACGCGCTCGCGCTCGCGTTGCGCTGCCGAGGCGAGGTCCGGGCCCTCGGCGGCGGCGTCGATCTGCCGGTGTGCCGCGTCGACGGGCAGGGCAGCGCTCACGTCGGGCCGATCGTCGTCGGAAGTCGTCATCGCGGCGGCCGCGATCGCGTGCGCGTCGTCCCGCACTCCGGCGGCTTCGAGCGAGACGTCGGTGGACGCGGGCAGGCGCAGCTCGAAGGTGCTGCCGACCCCGAGCGTGCTGCGCGCCTCGACCTCGCCGCCGTGGGCCAGCGCGATCTCGCGGACCAGCGACAGGCCGATGCCGTAGCCGCTGGCGGTCGCGCTGCCGTCGGTCTGGAAGAAGCGGTCGAAGACGTGGGGAAGCGCGTCCGGCCCGATGCCGCGGCCCTGGTCGCGCACCCACAGGACATGCACGGCCTCGTCGCGGTGCAGGCCCAGCTCGATGACCGTGCCGCGTGGCGAGTACTTCGCGGCGTTGCCGATCAGGTTGCCGAGCGCGCGCTCGATCTGCAGCGGATCGAGCCGGCATGGCGCAGCCGCCCCGGAGGGCAGGACGAGTTCGAGCGTCTGCCCGAAGCGCTCGACCAGCGGCGCGTTCTCGCGGGCTACGCGCTCGAGCAGCGGGGCGAGATCGTGCACGGCGGTATGCAGCCGCAGCTGGCCCTGCTCGAGCCGATTGACGTCGAGCAGCTCGACGATCAGGTCGAGCACCCGCCGGGCATTGCGCTGGACGAGCTGCAGCTGGCCGCGGACGCGCTCGGAGAGATGCTCGCGACCGTCGCGCAACAGGTCGTCGACGGGTCCGAGGACGAGCGTCAGCGGCGTCCGGAACTCGTGCCCCACGTTGACGAAGAAGCGGGTCTTCAACCGATCCACCGTCTGCAGGCGCTCGGCCTGCTCGGCGAGTCGGGCGTTGCTCTGCGCCAGCTCCGCGGTGCGCTCGGCGACGATGCCTTCGAGCTGCTGCTGCCGCGCGATCATCTGCCGCTGCCGGTGGCGCGCGCCGTAGCGCGCCGCGGCGTGCAGGGCGGCGAGCGCCAGCAGGACGAAGCCGGCCGTGGCCCAGGGCTGCTGGTACCAGGGGGTGGGGATGGCGAAGGCCAGCAGCTGCGCCCGCGAGACGCGCCCGAGCGCGTCGCGCGCCTCCACCTCGAAGGCGTACTCGCCGGGACGGAGATCGGCGAACTCGAAGCTGCTGCGCGTCGACCAGGGCGAGAACGTCTCGCTGAAGCCGGCCAGGCGATGGCGCAGCAGGTTGCCCTCGCGCCGCTGCATCGCGGGGAGGCCGAACTCCACCCGGACGCGCGCGCTGGACTCGCCGCGCCAACCCTGCAGGGGCAGGAGCCGATTGCTGCGCTGATCGCGGATCTCGCTCAGTACCGGCGTGCTCAGCGGCAGATCGCGGCGCTGGCGCGCCAGGTCGATGCGCGCAAGGCCGTCGGCCTTGAGCAGCCAGAGCAGGTCGCCTTCGCGGGCGATGTGGAGGATGCGAACCTGCGGATCGAGGGCGGCGAGCGGGGCGGGGTCCCAGCGCCAGCCGTCCGCCTCGCGCCACGCAACGCCGAGATGCTGCCGGCTCTGCAGCCAAAGGTGGCCCTGCCCATCTTCCAGAAAGGTGTGGATCGGGCCTTCGCGGAACGGATCCGGCAGGTCGTCGGCGCGCTCGAAGCGGGTGCCGTCTCCGCGCAGGCGATACATGCCTTCGCGGGTGGCTGCCCAAAGCTCGTCGCGACCGCCGGCGAGGAAGAACTGCCCCTGCGGCAGCCCGCTGTCGAGGACCGCCTCGGGCGGCAACCAGCCGTCCGGGCCCATGCGCATCCGCGAAAGTTGGCCGTTCTCGCGGTACAGCCACAGGGCGTCCCGGTGCTCGACGACGTCGGTGAACGCGTGCAGCGGCTGCGGCAGCGGCTGCACCTGGATGCCCTGCGCGGTGGAGACGACCTGCGCCGCGGCGCCCTTGATCAGGGTGTAGAGGCGATCGGGGTGCAGACGCGAGGTCGACAGGTGGCCGCTGGCGTCGAGCCGGCGCGGCGCCTGCCCGGGGTTCTCGAAGACGTAGAACGCGTCGCCCATCGCGAACAGGCGCTCGCCGCGGGCGACGACCATGCCCAGCTGGTGAGGCAGGGCAGGCGCATGGGGCGTGAAGCGGGCTGGTTCAGCGTCGGTGTCGAGCGCCAGCATGCGGAACTGCGAAGTGATGAAGACGCGGCCCTGCCAGCGGTACAGACTGCTGACGCTGGCACTGCCGAACTCGGGGCCGTAGAAGGTCGTGGCGCTGGACTGGTCGATGCGCGTGATGCCGTTGATCTGGGTGATCCACAGGCCGCCCTCGCGATCCTCCCGGATGTCGGCGATGGCGATCTCGCGCACGCCCGCTTCGGCGCCCAGTCGCTGCAGCACCTGCCCGTCGGCATCGACGATCGTCAGCGGTCCGCGCTGGAAGCCGATGGCGTAGCGGCCGCCGGAAATCGCCCGGAACGCGCTCGGCAGCATCGTGCGGCGCTGGTCCTCGCCGTCGGCCCAGATGCGCCGGGCGCGGCCATTCTCGATCAGGCTGGCGCGACCGCCCAGCTGGAGGGTGAGCAGGCGGCCGTCGCCGAGGTCGTGGAAGCCGGCGAGGATCTTGCCCTCGACGTCCTCGATGGGCGCCAGCTGCTCCAGTGCGGGTGTGCCCTCGCGGCTGATCCGGAAGATGCCCCGGCCCGACGCGTACAGCAGCAGCGTGTTCTCGTGAGGGAACCAGCCGTTGCCCTGGACCTCCAGCATCACAGGTGGCGCATCCGCCTTGTCCGGAACGAACACCAGCTGTGACTGCATGGCGAACCAGACACCGGCGCGCACCTCATCGTAGGTGGCAGCGGCGACCTTGTTGAAGTTGCGCATGGCCGTCGGCAGTCGGGCGTTCAACGAGCGCCAGACGTAGCTGCCGTCCGGACGCGGCGCGAAGCAGCCGATCTCGCCCGGGAACCCGCCGCAGAACTCGCCGGCAGGAGTGGGCGTCATGCCCAGCAGACCGCTGCTGTCGAGCGGATGCGGGTTGAGCCGCCAGCGGGCGCCGTCGAAGATCGCCAGCCCCTCGCTGTTGGCGACGGCGATGCGGCCATCGGCCAGCGGCATGACGGTGCGCGAGATCGGTCCGCCGCCGAAGCTGCTCGGTGCGTGCACGTCGAGATCGGGCCGACCCGCCTCGTCGGCAGCGCACGGCGACAGCAGCGCTGCGGCCCAGAAGGCGCAGTGCACCAGCCGGATCCGCAGCGCGGAGGCGTTCATGTACGGCTATCCAAGCACGCTTCGAGCGCGCGCTTCAAGCGGCGCGGCGTGGTCGGCATGGCCGTGCGCCAGAGCGTGGGACCGAGCCGGATCAGGGTCTGACTGCGGTCGATGTCGGCCAGCCACAGGGTCGGTCGCGGCGGGTCGCGATCGGGCTCCCGATCGACCACCACGACGTCGGCCACCAGCCGCTGGCCGCCGGAACGCAGGGCCACGCGCGCTTCCGGCCAGTGCCGGGCGAACCAGTCCTTCAGGTAGTCGCCGAGCTCCGCGGGCAGGCCGACCAGCGCGACCCGCGGCGGCAGGTGCACCGGCCGCCGGCCGCTCACCGAGCTGCCCGGCTCGCGTGGCGTCGGGTCGGTGCCCCCGCTCGGTCCCTGTGAACGCCGCCCATCGGCTCGACTCACTCGAAGCCATCGGCGAACACCGCGGTGACCCGCGGCGCCTGAAGGCAGTTGGAGATCTCGCTGGTCGAGCCGTCGGGCGAGGTCGCGGTGGCGGTGATGAAGCCCGGGGTGGGCGGCATCGCCAGGGTGACGGAGAAGTTCTCGGCGCTGCTGGCGAACGGCCGGTCGACCGCGCCGAGATACTCGTTGCCGTTGCGGTCGGGCAGGATGCCGCCGTTGTCGCTGCAGGAGTTGCTGAGGTAGAGCGCGATCCGGTAGTCCACCGGTGTACCGATGCCGGTGGGCACGTCGAGCGTGCCGTTGACGGTGATGCTCTGGGACGTTGCGCTGGCATCGGTCAGCACGGGGGTGTTCTGCCCGTCGTTGGCGCCGGTGTCGGCGTCGTTGACGTCGTTGGGGGTGATGCCGTCGGGACTGCTTCCGTTGGCGAGGTCGATCGCCGTGCCCAGGTTGGCGCCGATGAAACTGTTGGCGTAGAGCCGGTTGAAGTCGCTGGTCGCGCCGGAGACGAAGATCGACGTGGTGCCGCCGAGGAACCGGTTCAACAAGGGGACCTCGCCTCCGACCACGACGTTGGCGGCGTCGAGAATCTGGACGCCGATGGTGTTGCCGGCGCCCTGCGCCATGTCCGGCGAGTAGCCGAACAGGCTGTTGCTGACGCTGCTGCCCGCACCCAGATCGCGGATCAGCAGCCCGATGTTCATGTTGCCCACGACGTTGCGGTCCGCGAGTTCCGGGCCACCGAACGTCAGGGGGATCCGGGCGACGATCGCGGTGTTGCCGCCCAGTGGATCGCCGTCCGCTTCGAAGCCGAGCCAGCTGCCGCGCACCCTCACACTGCCGGTGCCGCACGCGCCTCCTGCGCTCGTCGAGATCTGGGCATTGTTGCCGCCGTTGATGGCCAGTCCGCGCAGGTCGACGAGATCGGGCGTGCAGGTCCGCAGGCCGGCCTCGTGGGTGCCGACACGCACTTCGATCTTCAGCACCGCGTCCGACGCGACGGCGTCGGCGTTCGGTGACGAGCCCAGCTGGGTGTAGCCGTCGATGCTCAGCCCCTCGGTGATGGTGGGCAGCAGTGCGGACAGGTTGATGATGTGGGGGCCTTCCCCGGGAATGGCGAAGCGGATCGCGTCGGCGCCGGGCTGTGCGTTGGCCAGGGTGATCGCCTCGCGCAGCGAGCAGGTGTTGGCGTCGCCGGTCGCATCGCAGCCGCCGTTGACCGTGGTGCTGTCGGCGGCGGTGTCCACGGCGATCCCCGGCGGCGGGTCGGTCGTGACGATGCAGGCGCTCATCTCGCTGGTGCCTTCGACGCTGGTGGCGGTGGCGGTGATGCCGTCGAACGCCTCGAGATCGATGTCGGTGGCGAGCGCCTGGTCGAAGCCCGGCGCTGCGGCGGGGAAGCTGCCGAGCAGTTGCTCGCCGGGACGTCCGCCCGAACCGCTGCAGCCGGCGCTCGCGTAGACGGTGACGGCGGTGACGCCCGGCGGCACGTCGAGCGTGCCGACGATACGCAGGCCGGCGTCGGTGCGCTCGGCCCGGCTCAGCACCGGGAAGTTGAGGCCCCCGTTCGGGCCGCTGTCGCCGTCGCCCGGGTCGTTCGGCGTGACGCCGTTCTCCTGCAGATCGATGCTGAGGGTGTCCAGCGCGACGAAGCGGTTCTGCCCGGCATCGACCCGCGCGCCGTCGCCGGCATTGATGCCCACGACTACGCCACGCCGGTAGAACGCGATCAGATTGGGCGCGGCGGGCGTGCCGACGATGACGTTCGTCGAATTCTGAGCGACCTGGACGGCATGGGCGCTTCCACCGAAGTCGAGCGTTCCGCTGCGGTCGGTTCCGAACAGGTTCCCGATCACCGAGCTGCCCGAGGTTGAGCTGTTGATCAGCGCCACCCCCGAGCGGTTGGTGGCGAAGACGTTGCGATCGGCCGGCGCGACGCCGCCGACGATCACGGGCAGGGTGGTGGACTGAACGCCGGTCGCGAGTGCGACCGAGGACCGGGTGACGCCATCGGTGGCGAGGTCGAAGAAGTTGCCGGTAGCTACCAGAGGCCCTGCCGGCGCACAGGGCGAGAGCGACGCAATAGCCGCCTGGAAGCGGGTGATCGACAGTCCGCGAAAGGTGGCGCCCGAGCAGGACTTGAACCCTCTGGAACTCGACGGATCGAGGTTGGCGCCGTCGATGCGGATGCGCAGCGTCGCGTTGCTCCCCGAGGGATCGGTGTTGGCCGCCGAGCCCGGTTGGGTATAGCCGTCGATCGTGACCGGACGGGTGATGCTGGGCAGCTCGGTGCCCGGTGAGAGGAGGATCTCGCTGGTGCCGGTGAGCGGAGGAATGGCGAAGTGGATCTGCGAGAAGGCGCTGCCGGGGGTGCCGTTGGACGCGATGATGGCCTCGCGCAGCGAGCAGTGCGCCGCATTGCAGGCGCCGTCGGCGGTGTCGCTCGTGGTATTGACCACGAGTGGCGGTGGGTCGAGCGGGAAACAGGCGGAAAACTCGCTGGTGCCCACCCCCGGGCGCGTGGCGGTCATGGTGATGACGGTGCCCGGTGGCAGCGGGTCGTCGGTGACCTGGGTGTAGCTGAAGCCTTCCGCGGTGGCGGTCAGGCTGCGCGACGTCTGACCCAGGATCCGCTCGCCCTCGCCGTGGCCGCTGGGGTCGCAACTGCTGCTCGCGTAGGTCGTCAGCTTGTAGCTGATCGACTCGGTGTGGCCCACGTCGAGCGTCCCCACCAGGGCAACGCCGGTGCCGCTGCGGCTGGCGGAGGTGATGACCGGGAAGTTCTGCAGGTCGTTGGCGCCGCTGTCAGCGTCGTTGGCGTCGTTCGCCGTCACGCCGTTGCCGTTGAGGTCGATGCCGAGCTGGCTGCTTGCGCTGATGCTGTTTCGCGAAAGGTCTACTCCGCGGACATCCGAGGTGAGCGAGATGCCTCGCGTTGCGTTCCGGATCCTGTTGGCGGCCGCCAATCCGATCGACGAGTTGTCGGCGTCCTGCAGGCTGATGGCGACGCCGACACCTCCGATCGCGTTGCCGCTCTTGTCGGTCCCGAACAGGTTGCCGTCGACCTGGGATGAGCCGGAGCCGAACTGGAGCAACACGCCGAGTCCGTTGACATCGATCACATTGCGCTGGCTTGGCGTGGCACCGCCCACCAAGACCCGGGCTCGCGCCGAAATCCCTCCATTGTTGGAAAGCCTCGATGTGCCGGCGCCGTTCAGTCCGATGAAGTTGCCTTCGATCGTGGTGGTCCCCGCTGTGCAGGAGGTTCCGATTGCGTCGCTGCCCAGTCGGATGGTGGGCTGGAGGAAGCGAGTGAACGAGAGGCCGCGAATGACGACGCTGTTGGCACAGACGGCAAGGGCGCTGTCGAAGGCGCCCGCGTTCACCCCGTCAAGCCGGATGCGCAGGACCGCGTTGCTGAACACCGGATCATCGTTCTGGCGCGTGCCGCTCTGCGAGTAGCCGTTGATGGTCAGCGGCTGGGTGATGGTAGGCAGGGAGGTAGCCGGAGCGATGATGATGTCCCCGCGCGGCGGCACCGTGATGGCGAAGTTGATGGTGTCGGCTGCCGTGGTCGCGTTGGCCGCATTGATCGCCTGGCGCAGCGTGCAGCTGCTGCCACAGGTGCTGCCCCCCGTGTCGGCGGCGCTGGTGACCACGAAGGTGGCTGCCGGACAGGTGGTCGACAGGATCAGAAGGATGATCGAAAGGCCGAGACGAAGGTCCATGGCAGGCTCGCCGATGCTGGGACGAGTCGCCACGATGCCGGGGCGGCCGGCGGTCCGCTTGCCGCGACGTTGCGGGCGTTTGCCGCCAGGTTGCGGGCCCCGCGTCCGACCCGGTGTTCGCTCCGCCGGCCGATCGGGTCGCCTGCAGCCGGGCGCGCGCAGGCATATGCTTGTATGCGGGGAGGCGGATCTCCTGCCCGCGGGGGCGCAGGGAGTCCGCCCGGTGGCTTTGGCCGGGGAGAACGAGATGAACAAGCGGATCCTCTTGGGATTGGCGGTCGCATGGCTGTCGGCCTGCGGAGGGGGCGGAACGGGGGAGCCGGCCGCCGGGGCGCCTTCGGCCCCGCCGAAACCGACCGCGAAGGCGGAGGCGGTCGTGCGGACCCCCGACTACGAGAGCGGCGAGATGAAGCTGATCGAGCGCCGCTACGTCGACGGCGTGGCGTTCCGCATCCCGGACGGCGCCGCTGTCCTGTTCAGCGCGAACCCGATGGACGCATGTACCCGGCTCGCCGTGCTGGCGCGCGAGGGCTCCGACTTCGGCGCCTTCGCCAGCGCCGAGGCGCCGGCGCTCGCCGTGGTGCGCAATGCCGAATACCCGCAGGGCAGCGTGCACTACCTGGAGCAGGGCTCGACGACCTACCTGAGCCAGGCGATCCCGTCGCTGCAGTTCGAGGGCGATCGCATTGTTGCCAAGGGTCAGGAGACGCACTACGGCACGGACGCCGGCAAGCCCAGCCTCGAGTTCGACGTCGACCTGCCCTACGCATCGATCAAGGACTTCGACACGCTGACGGCCGACGCCGGCCCCGAGGCCGCGTGGCTGCGTGGCCTGGCGAAGCAGGCCGTTGCCGACGGCGCAGAGGCCGTCGTGGCGGCGACCTTCCTCGAGAACGAGTCGGACTGGACGAGCTACAGCGCGCGCTCGACCTGGTTCGACGTGCTCGCCAACTGGAACGACTTCAGCGTGATCGCCGCGGCCGGCGATGCCGACTGCGCCACGCTGGTGGTGCAGGCGCCCGGCTTTTCCGGCGGCTGGCGCAAGGCGGTGATCCGCGCGCGCGGCCCGGCCGACCAGCGCAAGGTGTTCGCCGCCGAGTCCAGTGATTCGCAGGGCGACGAGGGCAGCTACTTCGTCGGCCGCGTCGAGCATCCGACGCTGGGCGCCTTCCCGATCATGGACGCCCGTGCCGACAACGTGCCCGACGTCGGCACGGTGCTGATCTTCAGCGACAAGCCGATCGGCGACCAGGCCTGGGAGCAGCTGGTGCAGGCCCAGCGCGCCGTGCGCGCCACGGCCGGCGCGAGTTTCGGCACCAACTACATGCTGGGCAGCCTGGAGTTCGCCGGGCCGGGCGTGGCGGCGGAGACGGTGCCCGCCGAAACGATCAGCAACGCCTACATCGACGAGACGTCGATTTCAGGGCTGATCAAGCAGGGCGGCGAGGGCGCGCCGCGCCTGGTCGCCAACTACCGGCTGGCGCTGAAGCCACTGCCGACGCCCTGAGGGCCGAAGACGCGGCTTGCGCCCAGCCGCGGCATCGTCATGTCGAGGCGCCATGCGACTGAACCGGAGGGAGTGCGATGGGCGTGAGTCTGGTCGATCTGTGGATGCCGATCCTGCTCGGCGGCGTGCTGGCCTGGGTGGCGAGCGCGCTGATCCACATGGCGCTGAGGTACCACAACAGCGACTATCTGCAGCTGCCGAACGAGGACGAGGTCGCCGCCAGCATCCGCCGCGGCGCGCCCAAGCCGGGACTGCACTCGATTCCGTTCTGCGCCGACATGGGCAAGATGGGCGAGCCGGAGATGCAGGCCAAGTTCACCAATGGCCCGGTCGCTTTCGTCACCATCTTCCCCAGCGGCATGCCGGCGATGGGCAAGCTGATCGGCCAGCAGCTGGTGTATTTCCTGATCGGCTGCGTGCTGATCGGTTGGTGCGCGACGCTGGCGCTGCCGCCGGGCACCCTGTACATGAACGTGTTTGCCTTCGTCGCGCCGGTCGGCTTCCTCGCCTTCGGCTGGGCGGTGGTGCCGTTCTCGATCTGGTACGGCCATGCCTGGTCGACGACGCTCAAGTACCTCCTCGACGCGCTGATCTACGGGCTGGTGGTGGCCGGGTGCTTTGCGTGGCTGTGGCCGGCAGTGGAATGACGATCGACATGGCGCGCAGCCACTCGCGCGATCACGGCTGCGTCATCGATCCGTAGAGTGCGCGGCCGGAGACCTTTCACGGAGTCGTCGGCCGGCGCGTTCGATCTCGAGGGCAAGATCGAGCGCGGACGGGTGTTGCTTCGCGCGCTCGTCGTGCGTCAGTCGAAGGTTATCGTCGAGCAGCCCGAGGTCGATGCCTGCGCACTCGGCGATCTGGCTGTCGGTGGGCGGGGTTGTCATGCAGGAAGAATACGGCAAGCGCGGCGCTTCTTTCACTCGAATGGACGGCCTCCTTCAACTGCCCGACGTGTCCGTCCCTCCCCACCGGCGACCCAGCAACACGGCGCACCCGTAGAGCGCAGCTTGCTGCGCTCTACACGGGTGGCGGCGGCTCCCCGGCAAGGCGTGGGCTGATCGCGCCGAGAGGTGATCGTCGCGGGCCGCTCGTCAGAACCCCAGCGGAATCCCCAGCACGAAGAAGCCCACCAGCAGCGCCGTCCACACCACGAGGAAGGACAGCGAGTAGGGCACCATCATCAGCAGCATCTCGCCGAAGCTCAGCTCCGGCCGGTAGCGACGCATGAAGGCGAGGATGATGCCGGCGTACATCATCATCGGCGACACCACGTTGGTGGCCGAATCGGCGACGCGGTAGGCCGCCGAGACGACGTCGGGCGTCATGGTCGGGCTGACGAAGTAGAGCATCGGCACGAAGATCGGGCCGAGCAGCATCCACTTCGAGGTGAGCCCGCCGATGAACAGGTTGATCGTCGCCGTGGCGAGGATGAAGCCGATCAGCAGCA
>VFQU01000485.1_pt1 | contig 35092 bp, 30 predicted proteins | sample 3512311 | NCBI WGS metagenome assembly VFQU01 (sample SAMN10412377, study PRJNA504923) | tailings metagenome | isolation source: Relicate 3 Philex TSF3 active mining site | place: Philippines: Tuba, Benguet | collected 2017-08-29
AGCCGCTATACGCTGCAGGCTCCGGCCCAGACCGACACGACCAGAGTGAATGTGCACGAGGTCAATCAGGGCGGCATCAGCCCCGACATAAAGCTCTATGTGCCCAAGGGTGGCACGCTGGCCTATGATCCATGGCTGCATACGCCGGGCGAGGTGCGGGATTTTACTGACAAGCTGGCGGGCCATGCCAAAGTTGCGGCGCTGGGTAATCTCGTGGAATCGATCTGGTCCGACCGCCCGGCCGCGCCGGTCAGTCCCATCGAGTTTCTTGGGCACAATCGCGCCGGGCGCAAAGCCGAAGACAAGATCGCCTATCTGCACGATGTGCTGGCCGCCGAAAAGGCCGACGCGGCCGTGCTGACCCTGCCCGAATCCATCTGCTGGCTGTTCAATATGCGCGGCCGCGACGTTCCCAACACGCCCTTCGTGCTTGGCTTCGCCATAGTGCCGAAATCCGGCCTGCCGACGCTCTATCTCGACGCCACCAAGATCACCCCTGATGTCACCAAGGCGCTGGAAGGCATTGCCAAGCTCTCCAAGGCAACGGGCTTTGCCAAGGCGCTGGAAAAGCTGGGCAAGGGCAAAAAGGCAGTCATCGTCGATCCCCAAAGCGCCCCGGCAGCAGTGGCCGAAACCCTGCGCGGAAGCGGCGCGCTGGTGGTGGAAAAACGCGATCCGGTGCTCGGCCCCAAGTCGCGCAAGAATGACGCCGAACTGGCGGGTATGCGCGAAGCACACCGGCTGGACGCAATTGCGCTGGCCAAATTTCTCGCCTGGTTCGACGACGAGGCACCCAAGGGCGAACTGACCGAAATCGGCATCGTCACCGCGCTCGAAGCCTTCCGACGCGAGGAAGAAACCTGCGTCGATGCCAGTTTCGAGACCATTTCGGGCGCCGGACCGAACGGCGCCATCGTCCATTACCGAGTGAGCGAAAAGACCGACCGGCGGCTCAATGCCGGGGAAATCATGCTGCTCGATTCGGGGGCGCAATATCTCTCGGGCACGACCGACATTACCCGCACGCTCTATACCGGCGCGGCCACCGCCGAGCAGAAGGACCGCTATACGCGCGTGCTCAAGGGCATGATCGCCATTTCCATGGCCCGGTTTCCCTTCGGCACCAGTGGTGCGCAGATCGATGTGCTGGCGCGCCAGTTCCTCTGGCAGGACGGGGTCACCTATAATCACGGCACCGGCCATGGCGTAGGCGCTTTTCTCGGCGTCCATGAAGGCCCGGTGGGCATTTCATCGCGCTACCCCACGCCGCTGGAGGCGGGCAATATCCTCTCCAACGAGCCGGGCTATTACAAAACCGGCGAATACGGCATCCGTATCGAAAACCTGATCACGGTGCGGGAAGCCGAAAAATTCCCCGGCTATCTCGAATTCGAGACGCTGACACTTGTGCCCATCGACACAAGGTTGATCGAGAAAAGCCTGATGAGCGCCGACGAAATCGGCTGGCTCAACGCCTTCCATTCGCGGGTATGGACCGAAATCGGGCCGTCGGTCAGCGGCAGGGTCAAGGACTGGCTGAAGTCTGCGACGACGGCAATTTAGTCGAACGCATCACGCAGCCAGTCTTTGCTTACACGATGTAATCCCCGCGAAAGCGGGGATCCGGCCCAAGAGTAGGCTTCCCGCTTTCGCGGGAATGACCCCGTGTTCAATGGAAGCGCGGCTCACTGGCCCCCGGCAGCTTCTTCGAAAATCTCGCTCAAACGGTACTGGTTGTCGGGATTGGTCGACACCACATCGTCGATCTTCCAGCCGCCATCCTCAAAGACCAGTTCATAGGTGAGGCTGCGCGGCTCGCCCATATTGAGGAAAGTGACGTCCGCCGAAGCATATTCGCCCGCAATGCCGGGCGCGCCGATTTCGAACTCGGTGATCTGGTAGTCCTGCCCATCGATATAGGGATCGAAGCTGATGGCCCCCATTTCCCCATCGGGCGTGATCTCGGCGTCGCGGTCATACAGCGCCTGCAATTCGGCCGAGCGGAACACCGACTCGTCATCGTAGAATTCGCCGGTGAAATAGGGCTCGTAAAAGGCCTCGAGCAGGGCCTGCGGCGTATCATAGGTCTGGGCGAATGCCGGGGCGGCGAAGGCCAGAACGAGGGCGGAAGCAAAGGCAGCAAGACGCATCGCTATATCTCCAGCATGCGGGATCAGTTGAACCAGACGATGAAATTGGGCCAGTTGTCGCCAAAGACTGCATTGCCGGCGGCAAAGCTGTCCTGGTCCGCAATCGGGCCGTCGCGCAGGAAGGGCAGCGCGCCCTGCCCCGTAAACAGCATGACCAGATCGGTCTCGGTGGCGCTTTCGAAATAGGCCTTGAGGCTGAAGCCCTTGGCAAAGCGCCAATGGGGAATGAGCAATTCGCCATTCAGAATGGCGTCGACGCTATCCAGCGTTTCCATCCAGGCGGCAACAACCTCATCGGTCACGTCGTGACCGGGAATGATCGATGTCTGGCGGGACGACGGCACGAGTTCACGGTTGTCGTCCGTCTCAGCAAGGATGGCCTCCCAGTTCTTGCGGGACAAGGAGGTGACCATCTTCATACGTTCAAGCACGCCGGCCAGTCGGTCGCTATCGATGACCGGAAAATCGGCGGTGTGTATGGCCGCGATCACATCGGCAAAAAAGCCATCGCTGTCCCGATCCATGACCAATGTGTCGGTGCCCCGCACATAGTCCTGCATCGGCAGGCCAGCCTTGGGGAACACGCGATGCATCACGGCATCGAAAAACTGGCTGAAATCATGCGCCAGAAGAAAATCGACCGGGATGGCGGCGATCTGACTATAGCCGGCGAACCAGATGCCATCCGAGCTGTCGAAGCCGACAGTGGTATCGGGGATGCTCTGGCCCTTGCTCTTGGTCTTGCCGCCCGTATCCGGCACCGCATCGAATTCCTGCACCTGCTGGAGCAGCACGGCCAGGGTTTCCCCCTCACCCACCGTGCCGTCGCCATCGAGGTCTATCCGCACACGCAGGGGATCGATCGGCAGGACAAAGCTGCCGGAGTCGCCGCCATTGAAGCCATTGCGGGCCTCGTCCAGCCCGGCCACGAAATCTTCGAGAATGACGCGCAGCCCCTCATAGGTCAGCGGTTCAGGATCGGGATTGGCGGGCGCGCTTGCCGCCATATCGGCACCGATCCCGAGAAACATGGCAACCGCAGGAGAATTTGGCGTGGTCACGCCATGGCGATAAAGCGATTGGGCCAGCTTTTCATAGCTGCCGATGAGATCGATCAGGCCGAGGCCGAAACAGGCATCGGTGTGATACTGAAGGCACTGGTCTTCGTAGTATGGCCGCTCTGCCACTGCCTTGCCGGAATAGAGCAGTTCGGGCAGGTGGTCGCCGGCTTCACTGGCCTCGGCCGCCAATGGCAGCGCCAATATGGCGGCCAGCGCCACCGTAAAAACTGCCTTCATCTCCCTCGTCCTCCCAAACTATCGACCGACGCGCTCGAACCACTCATCCTCGGTGATCACCTCGACGCCCAGCGCCTCGGCAGATTTGAGTTTGGAGCCCGCGCCCGGCCCAGCCACCAGAATATCGGTTTTGGCCGAAACCGAACCGGCGACCTTGGCGCCAAGCCGTTCGGCCATAGCCTTGGCCTCCGATCGTGTCATTTTTTCGAGGGAGCCGGTGAAGACCACGGTTTTGCCCGCGACCTGACTGTCGGCGGAGATGGTGACCTCATAGGCATTGGGCGTGACCTGAGCGAGGAGGGCCTGCAAAGCCGCGATATTCTGTTCATTCTGAAAGAAATCGACCAGGGCGCCGATCACCGTGCCGCCAATGCCGTCGATGGACGGGAAGACCGTTGCAGGATCTTCTGCCAACGCAGCTTCGGCGCCAATTTTGATCAGTTCGTCAATCGTGCCGAAATTACGCGCCAGCGCCGCAGCGGTGGTTTCCCCGATATGGCGGATACCCAGGGCGAAAATGAACCGGTCGAGTTCAGGCGTGCGTCGGGCATCTATGGCAGCGAACAGCTTGTCGAGACCTTCAAAATTGCGCTCTTCGACAGCGCGCACATTCTTGCGCGCCTTGCCGGACGCCAGTTCGCGCTGGCGTGCCTGCTCCTCGCGCCGCTCGGCAAGCGCCTGCTGCACCTCGGGGCGACGATCTTTCAGCGTGAAAATATCGGCAGCCGTCTTGAGCAATCCTTTGGCGAAAAACAGCTCGATATTTTCCGCCCCCAGCCCTTCGATATCGTGCGCGCCACGGGAAACGAAATGCTTGAGGTTTTCGACCGCCTGGGCCGGGCAGATCAACTCGCCCGTGCAGCGGCGGCGGGAATCTTCCTTGCCGGTCTTGTCGTTGATTTCGCGAATGGCGGGCGAGCCACAGACCGGGCACGTATCGCGCATCTGATAAGGCTGGGCATCGGCCGGGCGCTTTTCGATCAGGACATCGACAATCTGCGGGATGACGTCGCCGGCGCGCTGGATCACCACCGTATCGCCGATGCGGATATCCTTGCCCTCGCGAATGGGCAGGCCGAAACTATCGCGGCCGGCAATATAGTCCTCGTTGTGGAGCGTCACATTGACGACCGTGACGCCGCCGACGCTGACCGGATCAAGCCGGGCGACGGGGGCCAGAGTGCCGGTGCGGCCCACCTGAATATCGATGCCGCGGACCACGGTCGTCGCGCGCTCGGCAGGAAATTTGTGGGCAATGGCCCAGCGCGGTTCGCCAGTGACAAACCCCCAGCGGCGCTGCAATTCGAGCTGATCGACCTTATAGACCACCCCATCTATGTCATAGCCGAGGGAGGACCGCTGCGCCTCGATGGTGCGATAATGGGCAATGAGTTCGTCCGCCGATGTGGCGCGCACCATCAGCGGGCTGACCTTGAAACCCCATTCGGCAAATTTCTGCACCGCCTCATACTGGCTCGGTGCCGGATCGGCGCTGGTAGCGCCCCAGGCATAGGCGAAGAACCTCAGATTACGGCTGGCGGTGATCGAGGCATCTTTCTGGCGCAACGAACCGGCCGCCGTATTGCGCGGATTGACATAATCCTGCCCGCCAACGGCAGCCGAGCGTTCTTTGAGCGCCTGAAAATCGGCATAGGTCATATAGACCTCGCCGCGAATTTCGATGCTCTCGGGCCAACCGGAACCTGCGAGCTTTTCCGGAATGTCGCCTATGGTCCGGAGATTGACTGTTATGTCCTCGCCCACCGTGCCGTCACCGCGCGTTGCGCCCTGAACGAAAACGCCGTTCTGATACCGCAGCGAGGCCGACAACCCATCGATCTTGGGCTCGGCGGTAAACGCCAGTTCCAGCCCCTCGTCGCGCTGGAAGAAGCGATGGCCACGCTCGATGAAATCGGTCACGTCCTCATCGGTATAGGCTTTGGCGAGGCTGAGCATAGGAACCCCATGCCGCACCTTGGCAAAGCCTTCGGCGGGCGCAGCGCCGACCTTGCCGGTGGGTGTGTCAGCACGCACCAGTTCGGGAAACGCCTCCTCGATAGCGTCATTGCGGCGTCGAAGCGCATCATATTCGGCGTCGGACATCTCCGGCGCGTCATGCTGATGATAGGCGATATCGGCAGCGGCGATGGCCGCCGCCAGCCGTTCAAGCTCGGCGCGAGCCTCGTCCTCGGAGAGATCGGGAATATCTTTGAGGGAAAGGTCGGACATGGGCTACTCACGGGCTCAGTTGGCCACCGGATCGGCCCTCTACGCTTGCACAAGAGGCGGCCCGAAGGCGGATGAGGTGTTACAGTTACGCGCGCCGCGATTGAGGAAGCAGACTCCTCATCCGGCGCTACGCGCCACCTTCTCCCACAAGGGGAGAAGGGAAGAAAGAGCAGAGCCTATCCCACAGCGCCAAGCAGTTTCTTGGCAGCAGCGCGCGCCTCGTCGGAAATCTCGGCGCCGGCGAGCATGCGGGCAACCTCTTCCTGCCGCGCCGCTATATCCAGAGGGCGCACATGCGTGCGCATGAAAGCGCCCTCCTCCACCATCTGCTTTTCGATCAACAGATGGCGGTCGGCCCGGGCAGCGACCTGGGGCGCGTGGGTAACGGTGAGCACCTGTACCCGGCTCGCCAGCCGCGCCAGACGGCGGCCAATCGCATCGGCAACCGCGCCACCGACGCCGGTATCGATTTCGTCAAAAATCAGCACCGGCGCCGATCCACGATCGGCCAGCACCACTTTCAGCGCCAAAAGGAAGCGGCTCAACTCGCCACCCGATGCCACCTTGAGCAGAGGACCGGGAGCAGTGCCGGGATTGGTCTGGACGTGAAAGGCGATCTGGTCGATGCCGGCGGCAGAAACGCGGTCTGGATCAGACTGATGGTCGACAATGAAGCGGGCCGAGCCCAGCTTGAGGTCGGGCAGCTCGGCCTCGACCGCCTTGCTCAAAGCAACCGCAGCTGTTCGGCGGCCCGCACTTAAATGGTCGGCCGCCTCCCGGTAGCGTGCACGGGCCGTCGCTTCCTGGGCCTCCAGCGCCTTGAGCCGGCTCTCACCACTTTGCAGCGTATTGAGATCGCCCTCATATTTGGCCAGAACATCGACGAGGCCATCGCAACTGGTCTGATGCTTGCGAGCCGCCCCGCGCAACGCAAAGAGCCGCTCCTCAACCGCTTCCAGCTCGCCCGGATCGAAGGCCATTTCGCGTTTGAGGTCTTCAAGCGCATCCGTGGTGCGGTCAAGGGCAGCGAGCGAGGCATCGAGGGCATCGACAATGGGCTGGAACAGCACAGTTCCACCATCGACTTTACGGGTGAGCCTCCGCATCAGCGAGGCCAAAGCCGGCGACGGGGCATTGGAGCCGTTGAGGATATCGTCGATCTCGGTGACGTCGGCCGAGGCCTTCTCCGCCTGCTGCAGCTGCTGGCGGCGTTCGGCCAGTTCATCCTCTTCGCCAGCCATAGGCTTGAGCTTGCCCAACTCCTCGACCGTATGGCGCGCATAGTCCTCGGCGGCGACCGCCTCGGCCACCAGAGCGCGTTGCTCCTCGACGGATTGCTGAAGCTCGACCAGAGCGGCCCAGCAATCGCGGACACTGGTTGCCGCCCCGGCCAGTTCGCCAAAGGCATCGAGCGCCGCCCGATGTGTCGCCACATCGACAAGCGCACGATCATCGTGCTGTCCATGAATCTCGACAACCTGACTGCCGACCTTTTGCAGCAATGAGGCAGAAACCGGTTGATCGTTGATAAAGGCACGGGTGCGACCGTCGGCAAACTGCACGCGGCGCAGAATGACGTCCTCATCGTCGGCAATGGCATTGTCGCGCAACAGCGCCCTGGCAGGATGATCGGCGGCCAGTTCCAGCACGGCCACGACCTGCCCGCTCTCCTGACCCTGCCGCACCAGCGAGGCGTCACCCCTGCCACCGAGGGCCAGCGTCAAGGCATCGAGCAGGATGGATTTGCCGGCGCCGGTCTCGCCGGTCAGCACGGTCATCCCCTCGCCCAGAGCGAGGTCAAGCTGGTCGATAAGGACGATATTGCGGACCGACAGCGCGTTCAGCATTCGCGAAACTTCCCACGGCGCATAAGCCTAGGCCCCGCTATAGCACCTGCCCACCGCGATTCCCGAACGCACACAGCGCGCATCCACAGCAAAGCAGGCGCGAGCCAGCGCGACCGAGGCCGATCATAGCAAACCAGAACAAATTAGCAACACTCTGCAATCGGATGCGGCCCAAAAAACAAGGGCCCCTTGCGGGGCCCATTGCGCGATTGTGCTTTTGCGATCAGCTGCGATGCGACGCCAGCCAGCTGCCGGAATTGAGCGCCGGGGCCAGCCCCTGCTTGCCCAGCACTTCGAAGGCGCGCTTGTACCATTCGCTGGACGGATAATTGTGGCCCAGAACCGCAGCCGCGGACGTGGCCTCGCTGGTCAGGCCAAGCAGCAGGTAAGTTTCGGTCAGGCGATAAAGCGCCTCTTCGATATGTGTCGAGGTCTGCCACTTTTCTACGACTTCCCGGAAGCGGTTGATGGCCGCCGCATACTGGCCATTGCCCTGATAATAGCGACCGACAGACATTTCCTTGCCCGCCAGCTGATCATAGGCCACGAGCAGCTTTTCCTTGGCGTCGATGGCGTGCTCTGACTTGGGATAATTGCTGATCAGCAGATTATAGGTGTCGATGGCGTCGCGAGACAGCTGCTGGTCGCGGGTGATGTCAGTGATCTGCGCGAAATATGCCGTACCCTTGAGCCAGAGCACATAAGGCACTTCCTTGCTGGACGGATAAAGCGCGAGGAACCGGTCAGCGGCCAGAATAGCCTCGTCCAGCATGCCGCCGCGATAATTGGCATAGACCTGCATCAGCTTGCCGCGCTCGCTCATCGCGTCACGGGGATGCTGGCGTTCAAGCTGCTGCAGCTTCTTGATGGCGGTCTGGTAGTACTGACGATCCATATCGTCGAGCGCGCCCTGATAGAGGGCCGCAGCGGGAACGATAGGCTCTTCCTTGATCTTGACCGGACCAAACAGGCCGCCGCCCGAACAGGCCGTCAACACCGCAGCAAACAGGCCGATAACGGCAATCCTGATCGCCTGGCGAGAATACTGGCTCACAACCTCAAGCTTCACGACAGCCCCGTTCTTCATTCAACCGCACAAGGGTGCGGCGTAGTTATCAAATGGATCAAAACTGTGGCGCCATGCGCGGTGACACGAGGTCAGCGCACGGACCGCAGATAATGATGAACTTCCAGACCCGCTGGCTGGTCGTCAAACGCCTCATACTCCAGCGGCAAATCCTCGGCACTGACTATTTCATAGTTGGCCGCGCTGGAAAAGAGACCGGCAAGCACATGTGCATTAAGGGCATGACCACCCTTGTAGGAGCGGAAACGCCCCCAGATCGGCAAACCGCCCAGCGACAGATCACCGATGGCGTCTAGCAGTTTGTGCCGGACGAATTCGTCTTCGTAACGCAGGCCATCTGGATTGAGGATACGATCATCCTGCAGGGTGATGGAATTGTCGAGGCTAGACCCCAGCGCATATCCGGCTTGGCGGAGGATCTTGGCGTCCCGCAGAAACCCGAAGGTACGAGCACGCGAGATGTCTTCGAAATAGCGGCGGGGCGTCCAGTCGAAAATCATGCGCTGGCGGCCGATCACCTTGCTGTCGAAGTCGATCTCAAGGTCCAGGGCCCGGCCATTATAGGGCTCGAGCGCGGCAAAGGCGTCGTTGTTGCGCACGGTGACGGCGCGCAGCACTTTCAAAAACCGGCGCGGCGCCGGCTGGATTTCGAGACCCACATCCATAATCGCAGCGGCGAACGGATAGGCGCTGCCATCCATGATCGGGCATTCGGGCCCGTCGAGGGTGATCAGGGCGTTGTCGACGCCCATGCCAGACAGGGCCGAAGTGACATGCTCGACCGTCGCAACGCTGACGCTGTCGCCAATATCCAGAGTTGTGCACAGGGTCGTGCGGCTGACACGCGAATAATGGACCTGTACTGAACTGGAAAACTGGCCGGCCTCGAGCTTACGGCGAATAATCATGCCGCTATCGGCAGGCGCGGGAGAGAGTGCGAGGGTAACCGGAACCGCGCTATGCACGCCATATCCGGAAAAACTGATCTCACCGGCAAGGGTGCGCTGGCGCGTCGAAAGCCTATTCATAACGATGACAACACTCCGGCATCCGATACGCTCACAAAACTGTTAGCCAAAAAAAACCCGGTGCGGAAGCCGCACCGGATTGGAATTCGGTAAATCTTTATGCGTCGCTCAGCCGTGCTTGCGCAGGAAAGCGGGAATTTCGAGGTGATCCTTCGACGGCGCGGCAGCAGGATTGCGGCCATGGGGATCAAGCGAACCACGCGCACCTTCGGTCGGAGCGGAAACCCGCGAAGTCCTTGCCGCACCTGCCTCTATTGCACTGCGCGCGGCAGCGTCATCGGCTGCGACATTGCGTGGTTCTTCTCGTTGCTCGACCTGGCCCTGACCCAGATTGAGCCCGACATTGGAAGCCAGACGCTTGAAGAGAGCGCGTGCATTGCGCGGCTCGACCTCATGCTTTTCCTGCACTTCCTGTGTCCGGCGCGCCACAACGGGCAGTTCCTCGGTGCGCGGCATGCGGCGCTGCCCTTCCGGGCGAGCAGCATGGGACGGCACATAAACGCTCGGGATTGGCTGTTCTTCAACAACCTGCACAACCTCTTCGGTTTCCTGCATCAGCTCGGCGGCCGGTGTATAGGGCTCGACCAGAATGCCATCATCCTCATGATGGTGGGTCATGGGCGCCGGGCGCTGATACGAAAAGGCTTCAACAACGGCAGCTTCCACCTGGAGGCCAATCTCCTCGACCTCGGCCATGACAGGCTCGGGAGCCGGAGCGGGAGCCGCGGCGCGGGTCGGCTCGACCGGAATGTGGCGCTTGACCGAAAGCGGCGTACGCGAGGCATGCGGCTTGGCGGGTTCGAGAGCCTGCACCATGGTTGCGTCAGTGCCGGTGGCGACCACGGACACACGGATCGTGCCATTGAGATTCGGATCGTAGGTGGCGCCCAGAATGATATTGGCGTCCACATCCACTTCCTCGCGGATGCGGCTTGCAGCTTCATCAACTTCATAAAGGGTCAGGTCCGGGCCACCGGTGATGGAAATCAGCAGACCACGGGCGCCATGCATGGACACATCGTCCAGGAGCGGATTGGCAATGGCAGCCTCGGCGGCGTGACGGGCACGATCTTCGCCCGAGGCTTCGCCCGTACCCATCATCGCCTTGCCCATGCCGCGCATGACGGCGCGCACGTCGGCAAAGTCGAGATTGATCAGACCTTCCTTGACCATGAGATCGGTAATGCAGGCGACGCCGGAGAACAGCACCTGGTCGGCCATCGCAAAAGCGTCGGCAAAGGTGGTCTTCTCGTTGGCGACGCGGAAGAGATTCTGGTTCGGAATGACGATCAGCGTATCGACATGGCGATGCAGCTCATCAATGCCATCCTCGGCCAGCCGTGCACGACGATTGCCTTCGAAATTGAACGGCTTGGTCACCACGCCAACCGTCAGAATGCCCTGCTCGCGAGCGGCACGCGCCACGACGGGAGCCGCGCCGGTACCCGTACCACCGCCCATACCGGCGGTGATGAACACCATATGCGAACCGGAGAGGTGATCGTTGATCTCGTCCCAGCTTTCCTCGGCGGCCGCACGGCCCACTTCCGGATGCGAACCTGCGCCAAGGCCTTCGGTGACGCCGACGCCGAGCTGGATGATCCGCTGCGCCTTGGACAGAGCCAGAGCCTGCGCGTCGGTATTGGCGACAACGAAATCCACACCATCGAGGCCGGATTCGATCATGTTATTGACGGCGTTGCCGCCAGCGCCGCCGCAACCGAAAACGGTGATGCGCGGCTTGAGTTCCTGAATATCCGGGATGGTGAGGTTGATGGTCATAAATGGCCCCATAGTGGCGTGGTTGATTAAGATTTACCCACCCATTCGTTAACTCCACCCTAACAATTGCCCTCTTTGCGTTAACTTCCGCGCAAAATGCGACAGGCCATGGTTACGGATTGAGAACCCATTAACCAAGGCACGGTGCCGGAACCGTGTGGAGGATGGAGCAGTCGCCTAAAAGCTGGAGCGCAACCAGTTGCCGACCCGAGCGAAATACCCGTCAGTACCGGTGAGCTTGCCGCGATTGCGCGGCTCCGAATATTCCTGGCTGCAAACCTGGGGATAAATCAGCATGCCGGTGACGGCGGCAAAGGCAGCGCCCCGTGCGATTTCCGGCAGACCGGAAATGCCCATCGGGCGGCCATTGCGAACATTGCGCGCCAAGGTGCGGCGGGCCACTTCCGGCAGGCCGGTCATTTCGCTGGCACCACCGGTCAAAACAAAGCGGCGGCCACAGACATCCATCATGCCAGTGGCCTGCATCCGGTCGCGGATGGCAGTCAGAATTTCTTCGATGCGCGGACGCATGATGCGGGTCAGAACGGCACGGGACACCTGCCCCGGCGCTTCGTCATGGCTGGCGCCAACAGGCTGGATACCGATCATTTCGCGCTCATCGGCCTGACCCGGCAGCACCGAGCCATGGAGGGTCTTGAGGCGTTCTGCATCGGCAACGCTGACCGACAACTGGCGGGCAATATCGAGCGTGAGGTGGTGGCCACCAATGGCAATGGCATCGGCATAGACCAAGTGGCCGTCATTGAAGACGGAGACGGTGGTGGTCGCGCCGCCAAAGTCGATACAGGCGACGCCAAGTTGGGCCTCGTCGTCCACCAGCGTGGAAAGGCCGGAAGCATAGGGTGTTGCCACCAGTGCCTCGATCTGCAGGTGGCAGCGATGCAGTACCAGTTCGAGATTGCGCATGGCGAGCGTTTCGGCGCTGACCACGGCGACGTCGATGCCCAACTGGTCGCCGACCATGCCCTTGGGGTCACGAATGCCCTTCTGTCCATCCAGCGCATAGCCGATTGGCAGCGCATGGATGATCGAGCGTTCCGGGCGGACCGAACGCGCATTAACGGCCTTGAGGACGCGCAGAATGTCGGCCTTCTCGACCTCCTGCCCATCGAGCGAGACGGCTGCGGAGAAGGTTTCCGAGCCCAGGCGCCCGGCGGTGACATTGACCAGAACCGATTCAAGGGTCAGACCTGCGGCGCGCTCGGCAGTGCCGACCACGGAGCGGATGGCGTGTTCGGCCTTTTCGATGTCGGTTACCACCCCGCTCTTGACCCCGCTGGCGGGGCCATAGCCAAACCCGATCACCTCAGCCTGATGCGAACGCCCGCGCAGGGCCTTGCCCTCGGCGCGGGGCACAAGACGCGCTATGACGCAGCATATCTTGGTCGAACCGATGTCGAGCACCGCCACCAACGTGGTCTTGCCGGGCTGAACCGGGCGGAGCCGGGAGGTCATGGCATCGGTCATCATGTCTTTTCGGGGTCTTCGGAAGGGTTGGGGCGGACGGCAACCAGATTGTCGATCCGCAGGTCCAGAATGGCGATGTCGCGATCCAGAATCTGAAACTGGTTCTGATAGGTGACGATCTTGCGCAGAGCCTGGGCAACACCCTGCTCCGGCAGCTGGATGCGCAGACCGGTATCGTAGATGAGGTCCCAGCGCCTGTCGGCAATGCGTGAAATCGCGATCAGACCGCCCTGTAATTGAGGAACGGCGTCCAGAGCCCGGATCATGGCCAGCGCATCGTCGGCCGCGCCGTCACCGATCACCAGCGGCAGGTCGCCATAGGCGCCCCGGTCCTCGCCGATCTGCTCGCCATGGCCATCGATAACGAATGTGATGCCATCTACGCGCCAACGCGCGACGGGCACTTTTTCGGTAATCACGACGGCAATATCGGCCGGATAGGTTTTGCGCACGCTGACGGTTTCGACGGCCGGCAGTTCGGCGACCCGCAGGCGTGCCGCCTCGACGTCAAAGCCGAAGGTCGGCGTATTGGGCAAAATGCCGAGCGCGTCAAAAATATCCTGCTCGGAAGTCAGGGTCTGCCCGGTGATGGAGATTTCGCCGATGGCAAAGCCGGCACCGGCGAACTGGTTCTGGGCAATCTCGGTAAGGCCTGTCACGGCAAACCCGGCAGGCTCGCGCAACTGATAGCCAGCAAGACCGATAGCAGCCAAAGCAGCGAGCATCAGGCCGCGGCGGATGAGACGTCCATGCAACACCCAGGCGCGGCCAAACCTGTTGGCCAGCCTGTTGCGCGGTGTACGGGCGGGAACAGGCAATGCGCGGGGATCAACCAGCCGCGCCCCGGCGAGAAAAGCCTCGCTCTTTACCTGTTGCAACTCGCGTCCTCCACCATCCAGGAGACCAGATTCTCGAAACTGTGTCCCACATGGGCGGCCTGCTCAGGAGCAAGGGAGGTTGGCGTCATGCCCGGCTGGGTATTGATTTCCAGACAGACCAGTTCGCCATCCTCGCCCGCCGCGTCGTTGTAGCGGAAGTCCGTCCGCGTCACGCCACGGCAACCGAGCGCCAAATGGGCAGCAAGGCTAAGCTTTTGCACTTTGTCGTAAATTTTGGGTTTAACCGGCGCGGGGATGATGTGGCGCGAACCACCTACGGCATATTTGGCTTCGTAATTGTAGAAGTTGAGATCGGTGACGATTTCGGTCACCGGCAGGGCGACGTCGCCCATCACCGCACAGGTGAGTTCACGCCCCGGAATATAGCGTTCCACCATCAGCTCTTCGCCGCCATTCCAGTCTTCGCCCAGAATTTCCTGAGGCGGGTGGGACTGGTCGGCCTTGACGATGATGACGCCGAAACTGGACCCGTCAGCGATGGGCTTGACCACGTAGGGTGGTGGCATGACATGGCCCCGACCCACTTCGGCGCGGCTGGCGACGACATGATCGGTGACCGGAATACCGGCGGCCTTGAGCATGATCTTGGCCTGGTGCTTGTCCATGGCCAGGGCCGAGGAGAGCACACCGGAATGCGTATAGGGAATACGCAGGAATTCGAGCACGCCCTGAATAGTGCCGTCTTCGCCGAAGCGGCCATGCAGCGCGTTGAAAGCAACATCGGGCGCCACCTCACGCAGCCGCTCGGCAATGTCATAGCCGACATCGACCTCGGTGACGCGATAGCCGGCATTGCGCAGCGCCTGGGCGCAGCCCTTGCCGGTGCTGAGAGAAACCGGGCGCTCGTTGGAGAGCCCACCCATGAGGACGGCGACGTGCTTGGTCATGGCAGGGTCCCGCCGAGGGTTTCGCGGGCGTGGAGCACCCCCACCCAACCTCCCCCGTCAAGGGGGAGGTGCCGGGCCGGTGAATTAGGCAAGATCGCGCCCCAAATACGATACGACACCTCCCCCTTGACGGGGGAGGCCGGGAGGGGGGTGTGACAAGCAGGAACGCTTTTCATCATTTCGCCTCCGTCCCCATCAGCGCGGCGAGTTCACCCGGCAGGGCGGCAGCCCATTGGGTAATGTTGCCCGCGCCGAGACAGACGACATAGTCGCCATCCTCGACGCGACCGGCCAGCAGCAGCGCAAGGGCTTCGGGGCGGTCGATGACACGAGCGTCGCGATGCCCGCGGGCGCGTATGCGATTGACTAGTTCTTCGTGGGTCACGCCAGCAAGCGGCCGTTCACCGGCAGCATAAATCGGCGCGACGATGACGGTATCGGCATCGTTGAAGCAGGCGGCAAAGTCATCGAAGAGGTCGTTGACACGGCTATAGCGATGCGGCTGCACCACGGCGATGACTTCCCGACGGGCTGACTGACGCGCGGCCTTGAGCACGGCGGCAATCTCCACCGGGTGGTGGCCATAATCGTCGATGACCGTCACGCCGCCGACTTCGCCAGTCTTGGTGAAGCGGCGCTTGACCCCGGTAAAACCCTTCAGGCCCTTGCGGATGGCTTCGGCCGGCACATGCAACTGATCGGCCACGGCGATGGCAGCGGTGGCGTTAAGCGCATTGTGCACGCCCGGCATGGGCAATTGCAGCCCGTCGATGCGCAACTGCGTCTGGCGGATACGGTCGCGGATTTCGACGGCGAAATGCTGCACGCCATCCTTGTTTTCGAGATCGACGAGGCGAACATCGGCCTGCGGATTGCGGCCATAGGTGATGACGCGGCGGTCGCGGATTTCGCCCACCAGTGCCTGCACATGCGGATGATCGAGACACATGACGGCAAAGCCGTAGAAGGGCACGTTTTCGACAAACTGGTGGAAGGCCTTCTTCACGCCTTCGAAGTCGCCATAATGATCGAGATGTTCGGGATCGATATTGGTGACCACGGCCACATCGGCGGGCAGCTTGATGAACGTGCCGTCGCTTTCATCGGCCTCCACCACCATCCATTCGCCGCCGCCCAGCCTGGCATTGGTGCCATAGGCATTGATGATGCCGCCATTGATGACGGTCGGATCTAGATTTCCGGCGTCGAGGAGGGTAGCCACCAGCGTCGTGGTGGTTGTCTTGCCGTGCGTGCCGCCAATGGCAATCGCGGTTTTGAACCGCATGATTTCGGCCAGCATTTCGGCGCGGCGCACGATGGGCAAGGCCTTGGCGCGAGCGGCGACCAATTCGGGATTGTCTTTCTTGATCGCTGAAGACACGACCACAACTTCGGCCTGGCCAAGATTGTCACCGCTCTGCCCGATCTCGACCTTGATGCCCATGTCGCGCAGACGCTGGACATTGGGATTAAGAGAGGCGTCGGAGCCCTGCACTACGTAACCCTGATTGTGCAGGATTTCGGCAATGCCGCTCATGCCGATGCCGCCGATGCCGATGAAATGGACCGGCCCGATATTGCGGGGCATCTTCATGGATTGGGTCTCCCTTCGATCTGGGTATGCTTGCCCGCCAGCATCTCGGCGAGATCAGCGAGTTTTTCGACAGCGCGGGGCTGGCCCAGCGCGCGTGCGGCCTCCGCCGCCTTCTGCAAGCGTGGCGGATCGCCCAACAGTTCTGTAAGGCGAGTGGCCAGCGATTGCGGTGAAAGCGTGGCCTGTTCCAGCATCCAGCCGCCGCCGCCCTGTTCGAGAAACAGCGCATTGTGCTTCTGGTCGGAATCGAGCGCACCCGGAAGCGGGATGAGGATGGCCGGCCGGCCGATAACGGCCAGCTCGGTAATGGTGGAAGCCCCCGCCCGTCCGATCACCAGATGCGCATCGGCAATCCGCTCCGGCAGGTCAGGAATGAAACTGGCCAGTTCCACACTGGTGCGCGACTGACGGTAACTGTCGGTCACCCGCTCGATATCCTCGGAGCGCGCCTGCTGCACGATCTGCAGCCGCCCGCGTAGCCCGTCGGGCAGCAGCGCGATTGCCGAGGGAACCACATCGGACATGACCCGGGCGCCCTGACTGCCGCCGGTCACCACCAGCCGGATCGGGCCACGATCGTCGAGAGCCGGATAGGGCCGCCCCACAAGTGCGCGGACTCGATCCCGGACGGGGTTACCAGTCAGCGTCTTTTCCAGCTGCTGCTGGTCGGCGAAGCGGGTGGACGGAAAGCTCATGGCCAAAAGGTCGGCAAAACGGGCCAGCGCACGATTGGCGCGGCCCATAACAGCGTTCTGCTCGTGCAGAATGCCGGGAATGCCCAGCAGATTGGCGGCAATGAAGGGCGGAAATGTCGGATAGCCACCGAAACCGACCACGGCATGGGGCCGGATTTTCCGCAGCTTGCCATGGGCCGAGCCGACGCCGCGCAGAATGGTCAGGCCAGCGCCCAACATCTTGATAGGATTGGCGCCCGATGGTGTGGCGGCGGGCACGATATGAATCTGGCGCGCAGGGAAATCGCCACCATAGCTGTCGACGCGATAGTCGGTCATCAGATCGACCACATGGCCGCGCCGCACCAATTCCTGCGCCAGCGCCATTGCCGGGAAGAGATGTCCGCCCGTGCCACCGGCCATGAGAACAAAGGTCTTCATTCGGCGGGAGCGACCACGGCGCTGCGATAGGAGGGGAGCCCGGTCGCCATGCGCTCTTCGGGCTTGGTGCGGGTGAAGGCCAGCATCAGGCCCATGCTGAAGGCAACGGCTAGCATGGACGTGCCGCCATAGGAGACGAAAGGCAGCGTCATACCCTTGGGTGGGATCAGGTTGAGGTTCACGGCCAGGTTGATGCCCGACTGCATGGCAAACTGGATGGCGATTGTGGAGGCAGCAAGGCGAGCGAAAAGGCTCGACTGCCGCTGGGCGGCAATAAGCGCACGCAGCACAATAAAGGCAATGACCGCCACCAGCCCCATGCAGAACAGGATGCCGAATTCTCCAGCCGCCGCCGAGAACACATAGTCGGCATGGGCGTCGGGAATGAGTTTTTTGGCAATAGACTCGCCCGGACCACGGCCAAACCAGCCGCCTTCGAGAAGCGACTGTAGCGCCCGGTCGATCTGATAGGTGTTGCCACCGCCATCGGGGTTGAGGAAGGTGTCGATACGGCGGGCAAAGTGCGGGAAGAACATATAGGCGCCCACCAGCAGGCCGCCGGCGGCCCCGGCGAGAGCAAAAATGATCCACCAGGAAATACCCGACAGGAAGAGAAGCACGGCCCAGGTGGCAAATATCAGCGCCGTCTGCCCGATATCGGGCTGAAGCAGGAGGCCAGCCACAATGGTCAGCATAACCAGTGTCGCAATGGTGCGGCCGGGTACGTTGCGATGGATCATGAATTCGGAAAATAGCCACGCGCCGATCACGGCAAAGGCCGGCTTAACGAATTCGGATGGCTGAATGGACTGACCGGCAAAGGAAATCCAGCGCCGCGCACCCTTGACCTCGGTACCGAAACGCAGCGTCGCCCAGAGCAGAGCCGTCATCACGATGAGCGTTGCCAGGGCAGCAAACCGCGCCTGCCGGTGGCTGAGCAGCGAAGTGATCAGCATAACCGGGACGGCGAGCAGACAAAAGCCGGCGTGGCGAATGACGAAATACCATTCGTTGAGCCCGATGCGCTCGGCAACCGGCGGACTGGCGCCGAAGCTGAGCACCATGCCGCAGGTCAGCAGCAGGATGAGGGCTCCGAGCAGTTCGCGGTCGATGGACCACCACCATTCGGCAATCGGCGTTTTTCTGTCGCGGGAGAACATCAGCGGGAGGGCCCGGTACTCGATACAAACTGACGTTAATTGTAACGGACCGATGGTTACCGATTTGCCAAGGCGTTTTGCGTTTTGCGATTCTGTGCACGACAACACCAAAAAACCCCAGGGCCGAGGCCCTGGGGTTCATCACATGCATCATTGGAGAGAGGCGCCCCCGGTTATGGCCGGGGATCTGTCATTGGAACCTGTGAAGGGCCGGATTACTGGAGGATGGCAATGTCGCTGATCACGCCATTAACGCCGTCAATCGCGCCCCAGGATTCGGCGGCACCTGTTTCGAGATCGACGGTGTGCAAAATATTGTCGATCACCAGATAGGCGGTATTCTGCCAATCTGCGGTCGAGGCAAGGTCGAAGGCATAGCTGGAGCCGCCATCGACGCCCAGCTTGCCAATGGCCTTGAGCGTGCCGTCATTGGGAGCAACCTGCTGGATGAGCGCAACAATGGTCGCATCGATGTCGAACATCTTGGTTGCCTCGGGCTTGCCGAGCGAATTGGTATAGGCGGCCGCGACGATGGCTGGGGTTTCTCCCTCATGCATGTCGCCCGCCTCATAGGCCAGCGCGCCATCGACAGTGACCATGCCGTCATCGACATTGACGCGATGATTGGTGCCATCGGCACCCATCAGGCGCAGGCGGTCGGCCACCGGATTGAAGTCGACAATGGCGCCTTCATAGCTCGGAAGCTTTTCGGACAGGGTGGATTTGACGCTTGCTTCACCCGTCGTCGTATCGATGGTGACGACCTCGCCGGAGAGGGTCACGCCGTAGAGCCATTTGTCCGCCGGGCGCACGTCGATACCGGCAAGACCATCGGTTCCGGTAACCTCTATCGTTCCGGATACGGCGCGGGTTTCAGTGTCGAACAGCACAAGGGTCGTGCCATTGACGAGGCCGACGGCGGGGGCGGCCAGAGCAGCGCCGGACATTATGGTCGAGCTGGTCAGCAGGGCGGCAAAGCCAACAAAGCGGGCGGTAGCGGTCACGGTGTAGTCTCCTCGAATCTGGGCCGCTCGTAACGTGGCGGCGGGGATGGCTGCGGACGAAAGGCTATCGTCTGGAGTGCAGCTACGAGGGAGAGGAGAAATAAGTTTCAGCCGGGACGCAAAAAATCCGGGCAGCCGCGCGGCGCCCGGATTGAGATACAGACAGGCAGGGGTCAGCGCAGCTTGAGGCTCGACAGCCCGATCAGCGCCAGCACGAAGGAAATGATCCAGAAGCGGATCACAACCTGGCTTTCGGTCCAGCCGAGATGCTCGAAATGGTGGTGAATGGGCGCCATTCGGAACACGCGCTTGCCCGTGAGGCGGAACGAGACGACCTGCACGATGACCGAAACGGTTTCGAGCACGAAGAGACCACCGATAATGGCGAGCACGATTTCGTGCTTGGTGGCGACGGCAATGGTGCCCAGTGCGCCGCCCAGAGCCAGCGAACCGGTATCGCCCATAAAGATTTGCGCCGGTGGTGCATTGAACCACAAAAATCCGAGCCCGGCCCCAATCAGCGCACCGCATACGACCGCAAGTTCAGCGGTGCCTGGAACGGAATTGAGCAGCAGGTAGTCGGCATAGTTCTGCGAGCCGACGAGATAGGCGATGAGCCCGAAACACGCGGCGGCGACCATGACCGGGACGATGGCCAGACCATCAAGACCGTCGGTCAGGTTGACGGAATTGCCCGCAGCCACGACCACGAAGCCACCGAAGAGAATGTAGAAATAACCAAGGTTTAGGGCCAGATCTTTGACGAAGGGAAAGAGCAGCGACGTGCCATAGGCACCCGAGGCAAGCTGGGAAATGGCGAAGGCCGCAATGCCGCCGATCAGCGCCTCGATCAACAGACGCTGCCGGCCACCAAAGCCCTTATGCGTCATGCGCTTGACCTTGAGGTAGTCGTCATAAAATCCAATGGCACCGAAGCCGACGGTGACGAAAAGCACCACCCAGACATAGCCATTGGTGAGATTTGACCACAAAAGCGTCGAGATCACTGCACCGGACAGGATCATCAGGCCGCCCATTGTCGGCGTGCCCTTCTTGGTCAGAAGGTGACCGGCCGGCCCGTCCTCGCGGATCGGCTGTCCTTTGCCCTGTTTGAGGCGCAGCAAAGCGATCATGCCGGGGCCGAAGAGAAAGACGAAAAACAGCGCCGTTACGACAGCGCCAGCGGTCCGGAAGGTGATGTAGCGGAAAACGTTGAAGGCGGCGAGAGACTCGCTCAACTGGCCAAGAAAATAGAGCATCCTGTTCCGCTATTCCGGCTGAGCACTTCAGCTCTGTTGAAATCGTGCTGTAATCGCATCGACGACGCGGCCAAGCCCGACGCCGTTCGACCCTTTGATCATAACTGCGTCGCCATAAGCAAGATCGTCGACAATCACGTCTAGGACCTCGTCCACACGGTCCGCTTGGCTTGCCACCAGCGCCGAAGGCAGGGCATCGGCCAGCGCTCGCATATGGCGACCGACGAGATACACGCGGCTTGCGCCGCTGTCTCGCACAGCATCGGCCAGACCCGCATGCAGCGCATCAGCCTGCGGCCCCAATTCCAGCATGTCGCCCAGTACCAGCACCTTGCGTCCGCCTGCCGGGTTAATGGCCCCGAACACCGATAGTGCCGCCACGACGGCAACCGGATTGGCATTGTAGCTTTCGTTGACAACGGTCAGGGGCTTTTCCGAGGGGCCTAGTGACAGGCGCTGCCCCCTGCCTGCCTGCGCGGCGAGCCCGGCAAGGGCGCGCAGGGCCACCTGGGGCGCAATACCGGCCAGATGCGACACGGCCAGCGCCGCTGTGGCATTGGACAGCATATGCCGGCCCGGCACGCCCAGAACCAGTTCATGGCGCTCGTCACCATGCAGAACAGTCGCAAAAGCACGATCTGGAAGGGTCCGAGGATCAACGATCTGCCAGTCCACGCCGCGCGCAAAGCCAAAAGTGATGACATTGGCCACACCCGCCGCCGAAGCAGCTTCAAGCAGAATGGGGAGTTGCGGGTGGTCGGCATTAATCACAGCAGTACCGCCGGGCTCCAGCCCATCAAAAATCTCGGCCTTGGCGCGGGCAATGGCCTCGATACTACCCAGCCCCTCCAGATGCACCGGCGCCACGGAGGTGATGACCGCGACATGGGGGCGGACCAACTGACTGAGCGGCCGGATTTCGTTGGGCGCGTTCATACCCATTTCGAAGACGCCGAACTGCGCCGTTTCCGGCATGCGTGCCAACATCAGCGGCACGCCCCAATGATTGTTGAAGCTCTTGATCGAGGCATGGGTTTGCCCCGCCGCTTCGAAAACCACCCGCAAGGCTTCCTTTGTGGTGGTCTTGCCGACGCTGCCGGTCACACCGACGATAAAAGCCCTGCTTCGCGCCCGGGCTGCACGGGCAATGTCGCCAAGCCCGCCTAGCGCATCATTGACAATAATCCGCCCCGGACCGGCATCGCGGTTGACCAAAGCCGCAGCGGCACCATTGGCGAGCGCCGTGTCGACGAAATCATGACCGTCGAACCGATCACCCTTGATGGCAACGAACAGTGCATCAGGGCCAAGCTCACGGGAATCGATGGATATCGAATTGATCACGTCCGTAGCTACGCCTTCGGCACGCCCGCCCGTGGCTTCGAGAATGGCATCCAAGGTGAAGAGGGATTTGGTCATGAGGCTGGCCACAGGCTCGGTACAGCACCCTCCCCCTTGCGGGGAGGGCTGGGGTGGGGGGTCGTATATCCCAGGGGCATGAGTCTAGCCAGCACCCCCTCCCGGCCTCCCCCGTCAAGGGGGAGGTGTCGTATCGAGCCTGCCTGAGCGACCGAGCGACTACCCCTTGAGTGCTGCCGCGACCACTTCGTGATCGGAAAAATGGTGCTTGGTGGTGCCGATGATCTGGTAGGTTTCATGGCCCTTGCCTGCAACCAGCAGCACGTCACCGGGCTTGAGAGAGCGCACAGCCTCCTCGATGGCCGTCTTGCGGTCGGCAATTTCCTGAGCCCCCTTGGCACCGGCCAGAACCTCGGCACGAATGGCAGCGGGGTCCTCCGTACGCGGATTGTCGTCGGTGACAATCACGACATCGGCAAGATCGCTGGCAATTTCGCCCATTTGAGGGCGCTTGCCCTTATCGCGGTCGCCGCCGCAGCCAAAAACCACATTCAGTTTGTTGGTTGCATAGGGTCGCAAGGTGGCAAGCGCAGTGCGCAGGGCCTCTGGCTTATGCGAATAGTCGACGAAAATGGCCGCGCCATTATGTTCGGCAACCAGTTCCAGCCGGCCGCGCGCGCCAACCAGCTCGGGAAGGGCGGCAAAGGCATCGGCCTTGTCGACGCCGGCAGACATGGCCAGGGCCGCAGCAATCAGCGCATTGGACACCTGGAACTCGCCTGGGATCTTGAGGTGGAAGCTGACCTTCTCACCGATATGGCGCACCTCGACCCGCTGCCCATAGCCCTCGGGCTTAATCGACAGCAGCTCGATATAGGCCCCTTCGCGACCAACCGTGAGCAGGGTGGCGCTGGCGGAGAGCGCCGCGAACATGAACTGTTCGTGCTCTGGGTCATCGACATTGACGATGGCCGCGCCACCATCGACCAGAAGGTCGGTGAACAGGCGCAGCTTGGCATTGCGGTATTCATCCATATCCGCATGGTAGTCGAGATGGTCGCGGCTGAGATTGGTGAACGCCACCGCCTCGAAATGCATCCCGTCCAGGCGCCTCTGATCAAGACCATGGCTGGAGGCTTCGAGCGCGACGTGATCGACACCCTGTGCCTTCAGCGCCCGCATGGCCTGATGCAGCGTGCGTGAGTCCGGCGTAGTCAGCGCGCCTTCGATCCGCCGCTTGGACGTTTCGATACCAAGCGTACCGATGCTCGCACCGGGAACGCCGGCATGATTCCATATCTGACGGACGAAGGAGGCCACCGAGGTTTTGCCATTGGTGCCGGTGACCGCCACGCAGATTTCCGGTTGCGGCTCGAAAATGCGTGAGGCGGCGCGAGCATAGGCGGCGCGCACATCCTTGACGACGATCACCGGTACTCCGGGGTCGCCAGGCGGCGCGACATCCGTGATCACGGCCAGCGCACCGCGTTCGACTGCGTCGTTCACGAACTGGTTGCCATGTACCTTGGCGCCGGGCAGGGCGAAGAAAATGTCACCCGGCTCGATCCGGCGACTGTCCGAGTTGAGCCCAAAGACCGCGCCAAGGCCCTTTTTCGGGCGGGCGCCGGAACCTTCGAGAAGTTGGGTTACGCTAAGTGACACGACATCAAATCCTTCTGGATTGACCTAACGGAGTGCGGGCGGAACGATTTGCTTGTCCAGGGCTTCGCTGAAATCTGGCGCGACGCCAAGCATGGGTGCGACACGCTGGATGATGCGCCCAGTAATGGCGCCGGCATTCCAGCCTGCGGTAGTTCCCGATTGCGGGTTTTCTGCCTTGGGCTCATCCACCATGATGACAATGGCATAACGCGGATTGTCTAGCGGAAAGGCCGAAGCGAAGAAGTTGGTGACCTTGCTGGACGAATAGCGGCCATCAACAACCTTTTCGGCGGTGCCGGTCTTGCCACCGGCACGATAGCCCTGTGCAGCCTTGTTCATTTGAGAGCCAGACCCTTCCAGCGCGTTGAGGCGCATGAGGTAGCGCATGATATCGCTGGTCTGCTCGCTGATGACGCGCTCGTAAAGCGGCTCTGCTTCGGCCATTTCGCGTTTGTAGAGCGTGGGCGGCACGTAATTGCCGCCATTGACGAAGGCCGCGTAGGACGTGACCAGATGCAACGGTGAAATCGACAGACCATGGCCGAAAGAGGCCGTCGCTGCACCGACTTCGGAAAAATCCTTCGGCACGGTTGGGACACGCATTTCCGGCAGTTCGAATTCCACGCGCTCGTCGAATTTCATTCGGCTCAAAAAGGCTCGGAAATTCTCCTTGCCCATAGCCTGCATGATGCGGATCGTGCCGATATTGGACGAGTATTTATAGACTTCCGGAAGGCTGAGAATGCGGTGCTTGCCGTGGAAATCGTCGATGGTGAACCGGCCAAAGCGAATGCCGTAGCGCGCATCGAACTGGTCGGTGACCCGAACCGCCCCGCTGTCCAGCGCCCCGGCAAGCGTGATCGTCTTGAAGGTCGAACCGGGTTCGAAAATGCCCGAGGTGATCCGGTTGAACGTATCCTTGACCAGAGCCGTCGCGGGCTCGTTCGGATTGAAATCGGGCACGGAGGCGAGCGCGATGATTTCGCCGGTGTGAACGTCCATCATCACGCCGGCAGCGGCGATGGCCTGGTAGCGGGTCATGGCATCGACAAGCTGGTCGTGCATGACGTGCTGGGCCCGCATATCCACTGACAGCTCCACCGGCGTCAGCGCATTGCCGCGCGCCAGTCCCAGTTCCTGCAGCAGGGCAATGGACTCGCGGTCCATGTGTCGCTCGATGCCGGCAATGCCCTGATTGTCGACATTGGTCGAACCGAGGATATGGGCGGCCTCGCTCATGGCCGGGTAAAACCGCTTAGACTCGGTAATGAAATCAACGCCGGGAATGCCCAGCCGCATCACCTGATCCTGCACCGCCGGGGTGAGTTCCCGCTGCACCCAGACAAAGCCTTTGTCACCGGTCAAGCGGTTGCGCAGCCAGTTTTCTTCAAGGTTGGGCAGGACGGTCCGCAGTTTTCGCACTGCCTCTTCGACATCGACGATCCGGCGCGGCTCGGCAAACAGCGACGGCACACGAATGTCCACCGCCATTTCCAGGCCATTGCGGTCCAGAATGGGGGGGCGACTGGCCTGAATGGAGTCGCGCGTCTGCCCTTCGATGGTCTGGTCGGTCTCGACCATGCCGAGCTGCACCAGCCGGCCGCCCACAAGACCAAAACCAATGACAAGCGCCAGCATCATCCAGCGGATACGAGCCTGTGTGAGGTTGCCGCGCTGCTTGCGGGCGCCTTCGAGGGTAATGGTCTGTGCGAAATCTTCTGATGTGATCGCCATTATTCGATGCCCTCCAGTTCCAGAATGGCATCGATGGGGTCGATGCCAGTGGCGATGGCCTCGAAAAGGGCATCCATGGCGGTGCTGTCGGGCCGCGCCGGCCGCATGGGTAGATCAGCAAAGGAACCGAACTGCTGCTGGGCAACCGGCGAAATGGCGAGTTCCGCCTCGTGGCGGCGCACGATCGGCTCGATATATCCCGGCTGGTTAAGCACCGCCCAGTCCGCCTTCAGAAGCGAAAGCTGGCCTTCCTGGTCGCTGATTTTCGCTGTCAGCGCCGTACGTTCGGCGGCCGTGCCCTCAATGGAAAATTTGAGCGCATAGACCCCCGCCAGCATGGCGATGGATACGAACATGAGGAAAATATTGATGCTGCGGATCATGCGGCGCCCCTCACACCGGGAACGCCAAGACCGTCGAGACGCAGCGGACGCGCGGCAATCGCGGTCCGGACGGCGCTCCGCAGCACGGCGGAGCGTGACCGTGGGTTACGGGCCAATTCGGCCTGCCCGGCCTTGATTGCCTTGGCAACCTGGCGCCATCGCTTCGGTTCTTCCACCGTTTGCGGCAAATGCCGGGACTGGGCGGGACCGCCCTTGTCGGGGTCGAAGAACCGTTTGACGATCCGGTCTTCAAGCGAATGGAAACTGACCACGGCTAACCTGCCGTCTTCTCCCAAAAGCCGCTCAGCGGCAAAAAGCCCTTCGACCAGTTGGTCGAACTCACCATTGACGGCAATGCGCAGGGCCTGGAAGGTTCGCGTTGCGGGATGGGCGTCGCCAGGCTTGCGCCCTATGGCCTTTTCGACGATCCGCGCCAATTGCAGCGTCGTGACAATCGGACCATCGAGGCGCGCCGCGACGATGAACTGAGCAATTCGGCGGGACTTCCGCTCCTCGCCAAACGCATAGAGCAGGTTGGCGAGTTCCTCCCAATCGAGTCCGTTCACAAGGTCGGCAGCACTCTCGCCGGAGCGGCTCATACGCATGTCGAGAGGGCCATCGCGCATGAAGGAGAAGCCACGGTCGGCCTCGTCGATCTGCATGGAGGAGACACCGATATCGAGCACCACGGCATCGACCGGACCCTGCCCTTCCGCCAACATGTCGAGATCTGAAAATGTACCTTCGAGAAAGGTGAAACGGTCCGCAAACTCTGCCTTGAGCGCGTCAGCATGGGGGCGCACGGTGGGATCACGATCAATGCCAATCACCTCAGCGCCGGCCTGGAGCAGCGCCCGCGAATAGCCTCCGGCTCCAAAGGTGCCATCGACAATGCGGCTTCCGGCGATAGGCGACAGCGCCGCCAGCACTTCCTCAAGAAGTACCGGGGCGTGAGGCCCCTCCGCCATCTCGCTCTCTGGCAGGGATGGCTTGCCCATATCCGCCACAACTCCACGCCGACAAAAGCCGGTCACATAAACTCAGCCGGATTTTGCATGCCGACGCTTAACATTCTGTTTCCCATTAGCGATTTGCCAAGGATTTCGACGGGAACGAAAAAAGGCCTGCCTTATAATCTATGCGTATTGCAGGGGAGCCCGGATCGGGCGATGAATGCGGACCAATCCGGAACCGTTCATGCCCATAACCAGCAAGACATTTGCCCGGTCGACCGCACTCTTCCTGTTCGTCGGTCTTCTGGCGTTGATCGGCATTGTCGGCACGACGCTTTGGCTGGTCGAGCGCACACAGGTCTATTTTGGCGAAGTGGTGGAGGCACGCGCGGTGCGATCCGCAACTGTCGATCTGCGCGCCCTTCTCCAGGACGCAGAAACCAGCCAGCGCGGCTATATTATCACTCTCGACCCGGCCTATCTCGAACCCTATGAAATGGCGCTGCCGCAGATCGACGATCACCTGAACCAGCTCGTCACCCTGCTCCAGCCCTACCCCGAGGCCGAAGCGCCGCTGGCCCAGTTGCGTGAAAGCATCGCCACTAAGCTGGCGGAGATGGCCCAAACGCTTGCCCTGACCGACGCAGGAGAACGCGCCGAAGCCGTCGCGATTATCCGCACCAATAGCGGCAAGGAGGCGATGGATGCCTCACGTGCATTTTTTACCTCGCTTATCGATGCGGCAGATGAGCGCCTGACGACCGGCGTGGAAGACCAGCGCCGCACGGCCAACCTGCTGCGCGCGGTTTCGCTCATCGGTGCCTTGGTGATCTTTGCCGTGGTAGTAGGAGCGATCTGGGCCGTCATGAGCTATACCGCCGAACTTGCCCGGGCGCGCCGCGAGGTCGAAGACGCCAATGCCAGCCTTGAAACGCGGGTTCAGGAGCGCACTTCGGACCTGGGCAAAGCAAACGAGGAAATCCAGCGTTTCGCCTATATCGTCACACACGATCTGCGCGCGCCCCTCGTCAACATCATGGGCTTTACCAGCGAGCTCGAAACCGGGATCGGCACCGTGCGTTCCTATATGGAGGCGCAGCCGGAAAAAGCGGGCGATCCCTTTGCAGACGAAGCGCGCCTCGCCGCGACGGAGGACCTGCCCGAAGCCCTGACCTTTATCCGCGCCGCGACACGCAAGATGGATGGGTTGATCAACGCCATTCTCAAGATTTCCCGCGAGGGCCGCCGCCAACTCAAGCCTGAGACGGTCGATTTCGCCCAGCTTGCAGAAGCCAGCGCACAGGCAGTGCATCATCAGGTGGCCGAAAGCGGTGGCGAGATCGTCACCGATATTGTTGCCAGCACCTTTGTCACCGACAGGCTGTCCATCGAGCAGGTACTCGGCAACCTTCTCGACAATGCGGTAAAATACCGGCAGCCGGATCGGCCATTGCATGTCGAAATCCGTGCCCGCCACTTGCCGGCAAACCGCATCGGCATTGAAGTTCAGGACAATGGGCGAGGGATCGCCGCGACCGACCATGAGCGCGTGTTCGAACTATTCCGCCGCTCGGGATCTCAGACACAACCTGGCGAGGGCATAGGCCTGGCCCATGTTCGCACCATGGTGCGCAGCCTGGGCGGCGACATCACCTTGCAATCGGTGCTCGGCGAAGGCACCACATTCATCATCAATCTGCCGCGCGATCTGCGCAGCTATCTGGGGAGTACGCTGGCATGAATGATGCACGGCCCGTAACGATCATCATGATCGAGGACGATGAGGGACATGCCCGCCTCATCGAGAAGAACATTCGTCGCGCTGGCGTCGCCAATGAGATTATCCCCTTCACCAATGGTACTGATGCGCTGGCCTATCTGTTCGGCCCCGACGGGTCGGGCTCGGTCAATCGCGGCCGGCAATTGCTGGTGCTGCTCGACCTCAACCTGCCGGATATGACCGGCATCGATATTCTGGAAAAGGTCAAAGGCAACGAGCACACCAGACGCTCGCCCGTCGTTGTCCTGACCACGACCGATGACCAGCGCGAAATCCAGCGTTGCTACGATCTGGGCGCCAATGTCTATATTACCAAGCCGGTGGATTATGAGGGGTTCGCCAATGCGATCAAACAATTGGGCCTGTTCTTCTCGGTCATGAAAATTCCGGAGGCCGAGTAAACCGACATGCCCAACCGCACGCCGCATGTGCTCTATATCGACGACGATCCGGGGCTCGCACGCCTTGTCGAAAAGGCCATGCAGCGGCGGGGCTTTCGGTTCAGCCACGCTCGTACGGGCGAGGAAGGGCTGGACCTGATCCGGTCCGGGGATGTCGATGTCGTCGCGCTCGACCACTATCTGCCCACCGGCACGGGCCTCGACGTTCTTGCCGGTCTTGCAGGCATGGAGGACCATCCTGAAGTGGTCTATGTCACCGGCTCGGCGGAAACCGCAATTGCGGTGGCGGCGCTCAAGTCCGGTGCCGGCGACTTCGTGCCCAAGACGGCCGCGGAAGAATTCATGGAGCTTCTGCTCGCAGCCATCGACCACGCCATCGACCACAGACGGCTCAACCGCGCCAAGGCCAAGGCCGAGCGCGAGGTGCATGAAGCGCGCGAACGGGCCGAAACCTTGCTGAGCGAAGTCAACCACCGCATCGCCAATTCGCTGGCCATGGTGTCGGCGCTGGTGGGACTACAGGCCAATGCGGTGGACGATCCCGAGGCCAAACGGGCCTTGAGCGAAACCCAGGGCCGCATCCAGGCTATCGCCGGGGTTCATCGGCATCTCTACACCAATGATGACGTCCGTTCGGTTCAGATCGCCGAATATCTCAACAGTCTCATCGGCGAACTGGAAAATACGGTCCAGGCCGATGGTCGCATGGCCAGCCTGCGCGTCAATGTCGCCAGCTTTCAACTGCCCACCGAAAAGGTCGCATCATTGGGCGTCATCGTCACCGAACTGGTGACCAACGCGCTCAAATATGCCTATTCCGGTCTTGAGCCAGGAGAGGTCAGGGTGCACATGACCCGCGACGACGAGCAGGTTCTGCTGGTGGTTGAAGACGACGGTGTCGGCTGGTCCGGCACAGGCAAGCCGCAGGGCACCGGCCTTGGCAGCCGTATCGTGCGGGCCATGGCGCATAGCCTTGATGCGCAAGTAAACTATGGCGAGGGGCCGGGCACCAAGGTGCAGGTGACCTTCCCGGCCTGACGGCCAAGGAGCCGTACTCACCCGCGCGGCGGCGACAGTTGATCGGCAACGGACATAACGACAAAGACGTCGCCGGCTTTTGTTTCCGCCTCGACATAGGCATGGGCATCGGCAACCCTCTCCAGTGGGAATGCGCGATCCATCACGGGGCGCAGAACGCCCTGCTCCAGCAGATCGTTGAGCACCAACAGGTCCTTTCGCTTGTCGCCCACGGCACGCAGACCCGTCGTCGCCAGCTTGCCGCGTCGGCCTTTGCGCCTTCCGCCGGTTAGCATCAACCAGAGAATGGACAATGTCGGAACCGTGGTGAGATAAATGCCGCCAGGCTTGAGCACCTCGACGCAGCGGCCAAAGCTGGACTTACCGACCGCATCGAAGACGACATCATAGGCCGAGCGGGCCTGCATGAAGTCCGACGCATGCCGGTCCAGAAAATGGTCGGCGCCGAGCGATCGTAGCAAGACTTCGTGCCGAGCAGAGGCCACTGCCGTTACCTCTGCGCCGAAATGTTTGGCCAGTTGCACGGCAATAGCGCCCACGCTGCTGGCGGCGCCATTGATCAGAACTTTGTCGCCGGGTTTGAGCCGGGCTTCATCGCGCATAAACGGCATAGCGGTGAGATAGGAATAGCTCAATCCGCTGAGCGCAAGCAGGTCCTGTCCAGCTGGCGCCGCGACGATGGCAGCACTATCGGGCAGACACACATATTCGGCCATACCGCCCAGCTTTTCGCCCACGGACCCATAGACCGCCTGCCCCACGTGAAAGCGGGTTATTCCCGCCCCAACCGCCTCGACAACACCGGCAATGTCATCGCCAAGCACCAGATCCTTTGGCCGGAGCATCCCGCCGAAAAACCGGATAATGAAAGGATCGGCCTTGCGGAAGGCACAGTCTGCAAGGGTCACGGTGGCGGCATGAACGCGAATAAGCACATTGCCCGCCTTCACGTCCGGCACCGGCCGCTCGGTGATTTCCAGCACGTCTGGACCGCCATAGCGGTTCTGCATAACGAGTTTCATCGGATTTCCCTGATTATTGGCGACGCTTAGGCGCCTGCCTCGTCGGGCGGCGTCCACTGAAAGACCTCGTCTAGCGGCACTTTGAACGCATGGGCGATCCGGAAGGCCACTTCGAGCGACGGCGAATAGCGACCCTGCTCGATGGCGACGATGGTCTGCCGGGTAACCCCGACCTGTTCGGCCAGCGCCGCCTGCGTCATTTCCGCGGCATTGAACCGCAGAACGCGGATGGAATTGGTGATTGCGGGAGGGCCCTTACCCATGGCGCTACATGGTCCGATAGAAATAGAGCTGGAACGCCGCATTGACCGCGCCGCCGATAAACGGAGCGATGAACAGCGCATAGACCGCAAAGCGGGCGTCGACCCCCATGGCGAGTGGGATCAGGGCCAGCGCCGCAGCAATCGAGGTGGCGATTCCCGCATTGCGCAGACTTTTTGCCTCGATGGCCATGTCGCGCTCATCGGCAGGCTCATCCTTGAGTTCCTGCCGCTGGACGATGGAAATGGCGATGGTCGCAATAATAGTGCCGACGATGTTGAACACGATCATGGCACCGACGGCCCAAAGCAGCTTGATCGCGATGTCCGCAGTCCCGGTATCGCCAATGCCACCACCGGCCACATCCCACGCCAACCACCCACCGATCACGACGACGCCGACAATCTGCACGCCCGCCATCATTTCCTTGAACGTCATCATTCCGCTCTCCCACTGGATTGCAGGATGAGTACATAAATTCAGACAACATGTCTAGTTTTTTTTACACAAAGTCGTCAAAACCAGACAGAGCGCAGAATTGAACAGGATCGGAGAGGCGTCCATTCGGTGTGAATTCCTTCGGCATACGTGATCCAAATGGTCCGTTCCGGCGTTAAGCAGACCAAAGCGCCTGCCCCGCGCCTGGGAGGGATATGCATGACTGCTGAAATAGCCTCGTCGGAGATCGCCGAGCTCATTTCCCGCTGCGCGCTGCGTGACAGAGCAGCCTTTCGGCGCCTCTATGAACGTACCAATGCGAAACTCTTCGGCGTTACGCTTCGTATCCTCAAGAATAGGTCAGACGCCGAAGAGGCTATTCAGGAAGTGTATGTGAAAATCTGGCAACGCGCCGATCGCTATGTGCCGGGCACGACGAGCCCCATCAGCTGGCTGGTCGCCGTTGCCCGCAATCATTGTCTGGACATGCTGCGCGCGCGGCGGCCGGTGTCTGAAGACATCGACACTGCGCTCGATATTGCCGACACAGGGATGAACCCGGAACAGGCTGCAGCGGCAGGTGAAGAAAGCGGCCGCATTCAGCATTGCCTGCAGACCCTTGAGGCAGACCGGGCTGAGGCCGTCAAAGGGGCCTACCTTGACGGGTATAGCTATGATGAATTGGCGCAGCGGTTCTCCGTGCCCCTCAACACCATGCGCACCTGGCTGCGCCGAAGCCTGATCAGGCTCAAGGATTGTCTGGCAGCATGAGCCCTGAACACGACCGTTCCGAAGAAAATCGCACGCTGGTTGCCGAATATGTCCTGGGCGTGCTGTCCGCTGAGGAGCATCGTCGTATCGAACGCCTGATAGAGAGTAATACCGCTCTCCAGGCGGAGCGTGATTTCTGGATCACGCATTTCTCCGGCCTTAACGAGCAATTCGCAGAAACCCCGGCCCCGGCCAATATCCTGCCTCGCCTTGAGCAGCGGTTGTTCGGCACGACCAAGCCACAGAACACCCTCTGGAATAATGTCCTGTTCTGGCGCGGCATCGCAGCGGGCGCATTGGCTATCGCCGTTATGGCGATCGGCATCAATCTGGTGCGACCAACCGTCGAGCCCCTACCTGTTCAACCCGCCCAGTTTGTTGCCATGCTGGAAGAGGCGGGGAGCGACCTGCGTATGATCGCCTATTACGGCGGCGATGATGAATTGCGGCTCACCGCGCTTGGCGGCGAACAGGTTGCCGACAAGGACTATGAGCTCTGGGTGATCGAGGGCGACAATGCGCCGGTCTCGATGGGCCTCATTACGACCAATGCAGCAAACCTCGTCACCGTCTCGGCTGACACAGTGGCCGCATGGGACGACGGCGCCATCCTGGCGGTCACGCTGGAACCCGCTGGTGGTGCGCCCGGCGGCGTCCCCACGGGGCCTATCGTTGCCAAGGGCAATCTGGTCCGCATCTGAGAAAAAGTTTCGGGCAGATGAAACTGCCTGAAACTTTCCAATCGGCGGCTTCGTACCTTCCCCTGTAACGCGCTTCAAACAGCGCACAGGAAGGAACAAACAATGAGCCTCTCTCTCCGCACTCTCTCCCTCGCCGCCATGATTTCCGTTGCTGCCATCGGCGGCGCCTTCGCGCAGGACAATCCCATGGTGGGCGGCGCTGCCATGTTCGCCGACAAGAACATTGTCGAAAACGCCGTCAATTCCGCCGATCACACCACGCTCGTGGCTGCCGTACAGGCTGCCGGTCTGGTCGAAACGCTGTCCGGAGCAGGTCCGTTTACGGTTCTGGCCCCGGTCAATGCCGCTTTTGACGCCCTGCCCGCCGGCACGGTCGAAAACCTGCTGCTGCCGGAAAACAAGGACACGCTGACCACGGTTCTGGCCTGTCACGTCATCCCGGCCAAGGCCCTCTCGACCGATATTGCCAAGATGGTCGCCGATGATGGCGGCGAACATGTTGTCGACACCGTTGGTGGCTGCAAGCTGACGCTCAAGGATGTCGATGGCAAGATCACCGTGACCGACGAAAATGGCACCGTCGCCAATGTCACCATTGCCGACGTCATTCAGTCCAACGGCGTCATCCACGTCATCGACGCCGTGCTGACCCCCAAGATGTAATTTAGTCCCTCCCAAAACGACAAAAGGCCGCAGCAATGCGGCCTTTTGCTTATGAACTTGGCGGGATCAGGCGCCCTTGAAGCGCGCCGCCTGCCCCGTCTGCCGACGGAACTCGGCCGGATTGAATGCCCGATCACCCTCTGCGTCACGCACCCGCGTCGGCAGGCCCAGTCGACCGAGCAGATCGATGAACGGCACGGGCGGAAGTTCCTCGACATTGACCATGTGGTGGCAGTCCCACTCACCCTTCGCGATCAGCATGGCCGCGGCGACAGCCGGCACGCCAGCCGTATAGGAAATGGCCTGACTATCGGTTTCGGCAAACGCCTCTTCGTGATCGGAAATATTGTAGATCAATAGTTCCGTCTCGACGCCCTTGCGCACGCCCTTGACCAGATCGCCAATGAAGGTTTTGCCGGAATAGTCGGGCGCCAGCGACACCGGATCGGGCAGAACGGCCTTCACCACCTTGAGCGGCACAACCTCAATCCCTTCGGCGGTCACCACAGGCTGCTCGGACAAAAGCCCGAGATTATTCAGCACTGTGAAGACGTTGATATAGTGATCGCCAAAACCCATCCAGAAGCGAATATCGGGCACATCGAGATTGGCCGAGAGCGAGTGCACCTCGTCGTGACCGGTAAGGTATGTCGTCTGCGACCCGACTTCGGGCAGATCATCGGTCCGCTTGACCTCGAACATCTGATTGGCCGTCCACTGGCTGTCCTGCCAGCTCCAGACCGTGCCGGTAAACTCGCGGAAATTGATCTCCGGGTCGAAATTGGTCGCGAAATAGCGGCCATGGCTGCCGGCATTCACATCGATAATGTCGATGCTGTCGACGCGGTCGAACCAGGCATGCGCTGCCAGCGCCGCATAGGCATTGACCACGCCCGGATCAAATCCGGCGCCAAGAATAGCCGTCACGCCCTTGCGCTCGCATTCCTCGCGCTGCTTCCACTCATAATTGCCATACCAAGGCGGCGTCTCGCACACCTTGGTTGGGTCCTCATGAATGGCCGTGTCGATATAGGCGACGCCCATGTCGATACAGGCCCGCAGCACGGACATGTTTAGAAAGGCCGAACCGGCATTGAGA
>VFQU01000486.1_pt1 | contig 35032 bp, 29 predicted proteins | sample 3512311 | NCBI WGS metagenome assembly VFQU01 (sample SAMN10412377, study PRJNA504923) | tailings metagenome | isolation source: Relicate 3 Philex TSF3 active mining site | place: Philippines: Tuba, Benguet | collected 2017-08-29
ACTGTTGTAGTACCCGATATCGTTGCTGTTGGTATAGGATTAACCGTGATGGTAAAAGTCGTTACTCCATATCTGGTAGGATCTAGATTATCTTCGACTCTAACAAAAATTGTCTGAACATTTGTTGATTGAAAAGAATCGATAGGACTAATATCTCCGGCACCATTATCAGCATCAATTTGTGACGTATGATAAGTAACAGTATAATCTGCAGCATTATTACTTCCTAAAGCAAGTGCAGTTTGTGAAGTAAAATCAAAATCTGCCACTCCACTTCCTACACCATCTTCGCATTTTGCTAAATTTAACGGATTACCTACTATTACAGGAGGAATGCATAAACTATTATCTTCTATAAGCAGGAATGACGTAATTGTAAAACAGAATGTATCTTGATCCAATACCGCAACAAAAATTTCTTCATTATTTACTCCTGGATAATTCGTTAAATTGGTAATTGGATTGTTTTCTGTTTGTGCATCAGCTAATGAACGATAATACTCAATAGGAGCTGACAACCCATTTAAAATCAAACCTTGATTTTGAGTTAAATCATATGGAGCGGAACACTGAACTAAGTTATTAGGTTCTCCTAGAATTAAAGGAGGATAATATTCCACATTCATGCTATCTGTCTGCTGACATCCTCCAGGGTATGTAATGGTAATCCCATAAACTCCTCCTTCCGTAATGGTATAGGAATTGGTAGTTGCACCAGGGATTATATCGCTATCCACAGTCCATTCATAGGTAACACCCGGCACAGCTATTGCACCTGCCTGAATTGTAATTTCAATAGCATTACAAATACCCAAACCATTAGCAATACTTAAATCATTCAAACCAGCATAGATTCCTGTACCTGTTAAATCAGGTGTACCAATACTAAAACTTCCTCCTCCAAGAAACACCGCAGAGTCATACTGATTATCATCTAAATCTGCTATAACAAGCTTTATATGATACGTATTTCCGGGAACCACATTAGAAGTTGCTGTCATTAATTTAGTCTGTCCATTGAAATTTGTTGGTGAACTACCCGCCGCAGCCCCTTGATTATTTGATCCAAAATACAGTTGATTAGCAGCTCCACATGTTGGCAACTGAGAATTATCTCTAATTGTTGTTACAGAAATAGGAATATTAGTATTAGGAACAAGTGCCAAATTAACAGGAGCTGTTCCTGCTGTAACATTCGTCAAAAAAAAAGCAAATGCATCAGAATAACCACATTGGAAAGCACCATACTCCTCAGAAGCAAATAAAAAATCAAAACTCATCTGATTCGTCAAGGGAACAAAATCAAACTCCAATATAGTTGCATTTTCATAAGTATTAAAAGCAGGAGGTCCAGAATTAACTATTCCTAAACTTTGCATATAATTAAATAGCTGGTTATCTCCCGGCCAATTAAGACTACCGTTACTTTGAGTAGAAGTGTTTGGTCCTCGTGCAGCAAGCGCACTACCGGTACTCAAAACAACACCATTGGTCAATGGAAAATTGGGATTAGTATTTGTAAAATACCCAATACCATTGGTAGAGCCAAAATTAGTGCCCGTACTCCATGTAATATTAGAAATTGTTCCTACACAAGATGAACCCGAACCAGACGAACCACTATTAAAAAGTACATCTCTAACCAGTTGAGGAACTGTATAGGTATTTGTATTCACCGTTATAGGCTGTGCAAATGAATTTGACAGTATAGAGAAGAGAAAAATTAAGAGTAAAATTCTTTTCATATGTATTGATTACAAACGACATAGACAAAAACCCACATCATTCAAATGTTAATAATTTGTTTAAAAGCCCAAATATAACTATTCATAGAAAATAACTTTGTTAAATTTGCAAAAAAACATACTATTCAAATGAAAATCACCATAAAAGAAACCCAAAACCCAACCATAATTAAATTCGAGTTTCCCGATTTTATATCCCAAAATCAAAACTTCGAATTCAAGAATATTGATGAAGCTAAAAATTCACCGTTAGCGCAAAAACTTTTTTATCTTCCGTTTGTAAAAACTGTTTATATTTCAGCGAATTTCATCGCTATCGAACGATTTAGTATTGTCGATTGGAAAGATGTTCAAGATGATGTTGCCGAACAAATTGAAGATTTTGTAAACAATGATGGTGTAATTGTACTTCCAACCGAAAACGCAACAAAAAGACAGCCTATTTCAGTTTATGGTGAAACCACGCCAAATCCGGCTTCGCTAAAATTTGTAGTCAACAAAGCTTTGACAAAAGTTGCAGCTGAATTCAAAAATATCGACGAAGCAAAAGCATCGCCATTAGCACAAGAATTATTCAAGTTTCACTACGTAAAAGAAATTTTCATTACCGAAAATTACGTTTCCGTAACCAAATATGACAGCATTTCTTGGGACGAAATCACGTTAGAATTGCGAACTTTTATCAAACAATTCATTGAAAATGGCGGAACCGTTTTGGACGAAAGTTTAATTGCGACCGACATCAAACAAGAAAAACAACAAATCAAAAACTTTGACAATCTTGATGTTACATCACAACAAATCATCAACATACTCGAAGAATACGTAAAACCAGCTGTTGCAGCCGATGGCGGAAATATTCTTTTCGATTCGTATGATGAAACCGACAAAAAAGTAAAAGTTGTGCTTCAAGGTTCATGCAACGGTTGTCCATCATCAACGTTTACACTTAAAAACGGCATTGAAAACATGCTAAAAAGTATGCTAAACGACAACGAAATTGTAGTTGAAGCTCTAAACGGATAACAATTTCAAAATAAAACCATACCTTTAAGCGTCATAAATCATGACGCTTTTTTTAATTTTTTCAGGAGCTATTTCCCGCTTTCCGCCTTTATATCGCTTCGTAAACTACGCGAGGATATCGGCTTCAATCGGGGCTAAACCACAACAATGAACGAGCTAAATCTAGAAACCAGTCCTTATCTATTACAACACGCCAACAATCCCGTACATTGGAAAGCGTGGAACGAAAAAACATTGGCTTTAGCCAAAGAACAAAACAAACTCATCCTAATTAGTATTGGTTATTCTGCGTGTCATTGGTGTCACGTAATGGAACACGAAAGTTTTGAAAACGAAGAAGTTGCAACCAAAATGAATGCTCATTTTATCAACATCAAAATCGATCGCGAAGAACGACCAGATATCGATGCCGTTTATATGAAAGCCGTTCAAGTAATGACTGGTCGCGGCGGTTGGCCAATGAATGTTGTCGCTTTGCCTGACGGAAGACCAATTTGGGGCGGAACCTATTTCAGAAAAAACGAATGGATAAATTCACTCGAAAAACTTCAGGAAATTTACATTCAAACTCCCGAAACAATTCTGGATTATGCCGAAAAACTGCACGAAGGATTGCAATCCATTAGCATAATTCCAAAAACAGCAACCACAACCGATTTCAACTTTGAAATTCTTAAAAAACTAATCGAAAAATGGCAAAAAAGCTTCGATTGGGATTTTGGTGGAATGGCTCGAGCTCCAAAATTCATGATGCCAACTAATTATAATTTTTTGCTTCGTTACGCTTATCAAACCAACAACCAAGAACTTTTGGAATTTGTAAATTTAACATTAACCAAAATGGCTTTTGGTGGATTATTTGACACCATTGATGGCGGATTTTCTCGATATTCTGTTGATATAAAATGGCACGTTCCACATTTTGAAAAAATGCTTTACGACAACGGTCAATTGGTTTCATTGTACGCCAATGCTTATAAATTGACCAAAAACAAACTTTACAAAGAAGTCATTGAAAAAACACTGAATTTCGTTGAAAAAGAATGGTTAACATCCGAAGGAAGTTTCTTTTCCGCACTTGATGCCGATAGTTTAAATGCCGAAAATCATCTGGAAGAAGGCGCATTTTATGTTTGGACAAAACCCGAACTTCAAGAAATTTTACAAGAAGATTTCGAATTATTTTCAGCAGTTTTTAATATTAATGAATTCGGATTTTGGGAACACAAAAATTATGTTTTAATCCAAAATCAATCATTGGAACAAATAGCAAAACAGCAAAATATCGCCATTGAAACATTGGAACAAAAGAAAAAAACGTGGGAACAAAAACTCTATCTCGAAAGAGAAAAAAGAAGCAAACCTCGATTGGACGACAAATGCTTAACGTCTTGGAATGCGATTATGCTAAAAGGTTTTGTGGATGCATACAAAGCTTTGAATGACGAAAATTATTTAAAAATCGCATTGAAAAATGCCAATTTTATCATTGAAAAACTTTGGAATTCCGACGGAAATTTATTCCGAACCTATAAAAATAAGAAAGCGACAATTAATGGTTATCTCGAAGATTATGCTCATGTCATGGAAGCTTTCATTTCATTATATGAAGTCACTTTTGATGAAAATTGGTTGCATAAAACCAAAGATTTAGCACATCATTGCTTGGATTATTTTTATGACGAAAAAGAACAATTTTTCAGATTCACTTCACGTCAAGACAGTGACTTAATTACACCTCATTTTGAAGTAGAAGACAATGTAATTCCGGCAGCAAACTCAGTAATGGCTAATGTTCTTTTTAAATTGAGTATTTATTTTGAAAACAGCTATTTTGAAAAAATAAGCCAGCAAATGCTGCAACACATTATTCCAACGATTGATTATCCATCGGCATTTTCCAATTGGTTAAACTTGTTACTAGACTTTTCCGAACAGCAAAAAGAAATAGCTCTTTGTGGAGAGAAAGCTATTGAATTTGGAACAAAAATCAATCAGAATTATTTTCCGAATACTATCATTGCCGGAAGCAAATTGGCTTCAAACTTACCGTTTTTAAAGAACCGTTTTGTAGAAAATGAAACCTTTTTATATTTATGTCAAAACCGAACCTGTCAAAAACCGACAAACAATTTAGAAGAAATCTTAATTGAACTAAAAATGCAATCATAAAATTTTGTAATATTGTTATTATTAATCAATTAAAAACAACAACTATGGGAATCGGAGGATTTTTTAAAAACTTATTTGGTTCATCCAAAGAAAAAGCAAGCGAAGTAGCTGATAAAGCTGAAAATTTTGCAGAAGAAACTATCGAAAAAGTAAAAGAAGCCGCTGCTCCGGTGATTGAAAAAGTGGAAGACTTTGCCGATTCGGCTAAAGAGAAAGTAAGTGAATATGTTCCGCAAGCTACTGAAGCTATTGAAAATGCAGTTGAAACCGTAAAAGAAAAAGCAAGTGAGTTTGCCGATAAAGCTGAGGAATTTGCTGAAAATGCGGTTACTAGCGTAAAAGAAAAGATAAGTTCATTTGCAGATGATGCTTCAGAAAATGCAGAAGAAATTAAAACAAAAGCAGAAGATATTGTTAAACCTGCTGACGAAAATGCCGATTAATTTAAAAAATCGTATTTTTGCTTTATTAGATTAATCCCGATTCAGTCGGGATTTTTTATGATTATTTATGGAAAAGAAAGAACTGCAATATATCCATTCCTTTGAAGAATATGTGAACGAGTTTATCAATGCTTTGATTGCTTATTCACCCAAACTGATTTCTGCCATATTCATTTTAATTGTCGGACTTTACGGTATCAGATTGATAAATCGTATGGTAAAAAAGATAATGCTTAAAAATGATTTTGACCCAACTCTTTCACGATTCTTAGCAAGTAGTTTACTTTGGGCATTACGATTATTACTTTTCATTACCGTTATTTCCCGACTTGGCATAGAATCGTCTTCGTTCGTCGCTATTCTTGGTGCAGCAGGTTTAGCAGTTGGTTTATCGCTTCAAGGCTCATTATCTAATTTTGCAGGTGGTGTTTTGATTATTCTGTTCAAACCATTCCGTGTTGGCGATAGCATCGAAGCGCAAGGTGTTGCCGGAACTGTGAATGAAATTCAAATCTTCACCACCAAATTACTTACTTCAAATAATCAAACCATATTTATTCCAAATGGAATTTTATCTAACGGAATTATCATCAATTACTCATTGCAAGGTATTCGTAGAGCAGACTTGGTGTTTTCACTATCGTATGACACCAATATAAAAACAGCCAAAGACATTGTTATGGAAGTGATGATCAATCATCCGAAAGTGTTAAAAAATCCATTACCTGCAGTTTCTGTTAAAAATTTAACTGACACTTCCATTGTTTTAGCCATTCAACCATGGGCTAAAAATGCTGATTTCAGCAGCATGAGTTCTGATATTTTGGAACAATGTAAAGATGCATTTGATAACGCCGAAATTTCTATTCAGCCTTATACAATTGAAGCTTCGAAGTAAAGTACAGATTTCACAAATTAATCTTTGTAATTTGTGAAATCCTGTTTATTTCGTCAACATAAAATCTTTCAGATAAAACGGCTCAAAATAAGCTACATCTTCAAAATCATTGTTTTGAAATTTTTCAAAGCTTAAAGTACTCATTTCATTTGCTGAAGGAAAAATAATTTCGGGTAAAAATTTGAAGTTATCTTTGACTAAAACGGTTTTGCATTTCTCCTGACAATCACCAACAAAATAAACAGTTTGGTCAACATCCTGATAACTATTTTCAGTTAAAATTTCGGCTTCTACGTCTTTTATTTTGATAAAATTTTTATCAAAAACAGCACTATAAACTTCCATTCTTCGAGCATCAATCATTGGTACAATCAATCCATCTTCAATGATTACTCTTTTGGCCAAAACTTGCATTGTATCAATTGAAATCAAAGGAATTTCAAGCGCATAACACAAACCTTTTGCCGCCGAAACACCGATACGCAAACCTGTATAAGAACCCGGACCTTTACTTACAGCAACCGCTTGAACTTCTGAAAAATTCACATTGGCTTCCTTAAATATCTCTTCAATAAAAACGTGTAACTTTTCAGCATGAGAATAACCTTGTTCGGCTATTTGTTTACACAAAATTGTTTTTCCATCTTTTGCTAAAGCAACCGAACAATTCTTTGTTGCCGTCTCAAGATTTAGAATATAAGCCATTATTTTTTATCTTTTTTCTTTGTTTCAGCGTCTTTCTTAGTTTTTACTTTGTCACCCGAATTTAAATCTCTTGTAACCGTAGTATATGGTCCTGTGATAACAACATCTCCTTTTTTAAGACCTGAAATTACTTCAATATTGGTATCATCCTGAATTCCGGTTTTTATTACTCTAATTTTGGCTTTATCTCCTTCTCTTACAAAAACGCACTCAAACTTCTTATCACTTTTTCCGGTTATTTTATTGTCTTCTGTTTTAACTTCATATTTTTTTGTTGCCGTAGTGTCAGCTTTTACTACTACCGAACTGATTGGAACTCCAATAACTTTTTCTTTTCTTTTAGTAATAATATCAACCGTAGCTGTCATTCCCGGACGGAAAGGCGAATATGAAGCAGGTTTACCTTCTAATAAATCCTGATATGATTCTTTCAAAATTCTTACTTTCACTTTAAAGTTAGTAACCTGATCTGCAGTAGTTGCTGTACTTGCCGAATTGGAAATACTGGTTACAATTCCTTTGAATTCTTTTTTCAGATAAGCATCAACCTGAATTTTTGTACTGTCGCCAATGTTTACTTTTACAATATCATTTTCATTTACATCTACTTCAACTTCCATATTGTTTAAATTAGCCACACGCAAAAGTTCTGTTCCGGTCATTTGTTGTGTTCCCAAAACTCTTTCTCCTAGTTCTACTCCAAGAGAAGATATTGTTCCGTCAGCAGGCGAATAAATGGTAGTTCTACCTAAATTATCTTTGGCTTCTTTTACCGTAGCATTAGCACTCTGTACATTAAAATAGGCCGACTCTTTATTGGCTTTTGCTACTTCAAATGCTGCTACAGCTTTATCCCAATCTGATTTTGAAATTATTCCTTTTTCAAACAATGTTTTGCTTCTGTCATAGCTGGCTTTAGCCTCCTTAAAAGATGCATCTGCTTGACTTAATCCGGCTTTGGAACCTGAAAGATTGGAAATTGTTCTGTTGTAACCTGAAGTATATAAATCAGGATTTATTTTCACCAATAAATCTCCTTTTTTCACTACTTGTCCTTCTTTTATGGGCAAATCAATAATTTCTCCCGACACTTCTGATGATATTTTTACTTCTATTTCGGGTTGAATTTTTCCTGTGGCTGAGACTGTTTCTACTATTGTAATCTCATCTGCTTTGGCCGTTTCTACTTCTACTACTCCATCATCACCTCCAATGGTGCCATTCTTTTTTAAAATGACTAATACGGCAAGTAATGCTATTATAATTCCAACTATCCAGTATATTCTCTTTTTTGACATGATATATTTATTTTGTGATTGGGATTCCGAAATAAAACTCTAATAATTTAATTCTAAAGATATAATCATATTTTGTACGCAACACATCTGATTGTGCACTCTCATATGCCAATAATGCCTGACTGTAATCAAAAGAATTTAAAAGTCCTACCTGATATCTTTCTTTTGAAAATTCTTGGGCAAATTTGCGTGCTTCAACTGTTTTAAGTGCTGCTTCATAAGCCGCTTTGGCATTTTTCAAGTCATTATATGCCTGAAAAACGGTTCTCTCCAGATCCAATTCGGCCTGATCTAACAGTAATTTTGTACGCTCCTCACTAATTTTACTTCTTTGAACTCTGCCACGTGTTGAAAAACCGTTCAAAATAGGAACATTTAACTGAAGTCCAACATTTGTACCGTCAAAAATAGAAAGCTGATCTACAAATCCAATAGGAATACTTTGCGACCATCGTGTATTATAGCCCATAAATCCGGTAAGTGTCGGCAAATATCCTGTTCTTGATAGCTGAACATCTTTTTTAGCAATATCAAGATTAGAACTTGCTATTTTTATATCTTTCACAACATCTCTTGCTTTTTGAGCAATAGCTTCAGGTGTTTGTAATAAAATAGCTGTTTGAGGAACATTCATATCTTCTGAAGCAATATCAAAAGTGGCATAATCTTTCAATAAAAGTGTTTGCGCTAAAGCTAGTTTTGAAATCGACAAAGTATTTTCAGCATTGATAATTTGCTGTTCCTGAGAAGCATCGGTTGCTCTTAATTCATAAATATCACCTGCCGGAAGTGTTCCGGCCTGAATTAATTCTTCAGTCCGTTTAATATTTTCCTTGGTAATTTTATTTTGATTTACCAATACTTTCAGCTGTTCTTTGTTGAATAAAATCTGTAAATAGGAATTGGCAACAGAAAGCATAATATCGTCTTTCATTTTGTCCAATTTATATGTATTTGCCATTTTGTTAAGCTTCACTCGTTGCATGGTTTTCCAATTGGCCAAACCATTAAAAAGGTTTACCCCCATATTTACATTGGCAGAAGCAGAACGGAATGATTCATTTTCAAACTGGTTTGTTGCCGGGTTAATGTTGGCTCCGGTATTTACTCCATAATTTGCTGAACCCGAAAGACTAGGCAAAAAATTCCCAATCGCCTCCAATTTCTCAACATCAGAAACTTTCAAATCTAACTCTGATTGCTGTACGGAAATGTTATTTTCAACCGCATAGAAAATACATTCTTCTAATGTCCATTTTTTTGCCTGAGCAAATAAATTTCCCATAAAAAGAAGCAAAACCGGAATAAATAAATAGGTTGTTTTTTTATGTATCATATTTTTATAAGGTCAACCAAAATCTTGATTTTTTAAACAAAAACAAAGTTATGATTTTCATATTACAAATTATCACTAAATCTTATTCCTTTAGACATTATTTTTCCTAATATGTTACATTTAAAACAGAAATTTCCATTTATTTTTGTCACACAAATTTTTATCCGGCATGAAAAAATCCGTTTTATTTTTAATAACAATATTTTCAATATTAATTTTCAACAGTTGTTCTACTACTCAAAAAATCGAAACTTTAAAGCCTTTACCTAGTAATGACTCGCCTGTAGTCTATAAAACTTCTACCTCTTTTGTAAGTATGCCGTTGGAAATTACGCTGAAAGAAATTGAACATCAATTAAACAAAACACTAAACGGACAAATTTATGATGACTCCAATTTAAAGGATGATAAAACGGAAATGAAAATATGGAAAACAGCTCCGATAAAAATTACCGAAAAAAATGGAAAGATAGAAACTATTCTGCCTTTAAAAATTTGGTCAAAATTTAAATACGGCACTGATTTCATGGGATTAAACGATACTCGTGAAATCAATTTAAACGGAACAATCAAACTTGTAAGCAGCGTTAGTCTTTCTAATTTCAAAATGAATACCGTTTCAACTATCGAAAATTTTGAATGGAACGAAAGTCCTACAATTTCGGTTTCCGGAAAAAATGTTCCGATTACTTATATCATTAACCCAACATTGTCCATTTTTAAATCGAAAATTTCTAAAAAGATAGACGAAGCCATCGAAAAATCGGCTGATTTCAAATCCTATGTCTTGGATATTTTAGAAAAAATGAGCACTCCTTTTTTAACCAGCGAACAATATCAAACCTGGTTTAAACTTATTCCAATTGAAGTTTATGTAACCGATGCTGTTTTATCCAAAACAAAAATCAATATGAATTTGGGTTTAAAATGTAATATGCAAACAATGGTTGGCCAACAGCCTAAAAATACTTTTGACCGCAATAGCATCGCTTTCAAACCGGTTATAAAAGTTCCTGATAAAATTACTGCAAATATTGCAGCTATTTCTACTTATGATAGTGCTTCACGTATTATTACTTCCAATTTTAAAGGCAAAGAATTTATTTCGGGTTCCCGAAAAATAACTGTTCAAAACGTAGAGTTATGGCATAAAGACAACAAAATCATCATTGCGCTTGGAATGACCGGAAGCATTAACGGAACCATTTACCTATCAGGAATTCCAAACTACAATTCCATTACCAAAGAGATTTATTTTGACCAAATGGATTATGTTTTAAGTACAAAGGGTCTATTGACTAAAACTGCCAATTGGTTATTACAAGGTATGATTTTGAGAAAAATTCAGGAAAATTGTCGTTATTCCATCAAAGAAAATTTGGATGAAGGCAAAAAAAGCATGCTTCCCTATTTGAATAATTATTCACCTATGAAAGGTGTTTTTGTCAACGGAACGATGAACGACTTTGAATTTGAAAAGATAGAATTGACCGACAAAGCCATTATTGCATTTATTACTACAACAGGAAAAATGAATGTATTGATTGATGGAATGGAGTAATTTTATTTTTTCTTATAATACATCTTGTAAATAAAGATTCCAAGCACACCAACAAGAACATAAGGAATCGCCATTAAGTAAACGATTCCGTCGTTTACAGCTTCTGCTTGTTTACTATCGCCTGTACTTTCTAAAGAAGCACGACACATGGCACATTGGGCATTTGTAGTCAGGGAAAAGAGAAAAGAAAAAAGAAATAAGATACATTTCTTATTTAAAATTCCTTTTGACTTTTGACTTTCAACTTTTAACTTAACTTGCATAATAAGGAGAAATCATAATGTAAACCAATACGCCTGTCAAAGCCACATACAGCCAAATTGGAAATGTTATTTTGGCTAGTTTTTTATGTCGATCAAAACGTTCTGCTAAAGCTCTAACATAGGTAAATAAAACTAACGGAATGATTATGATAGAAAGCAAAATATGCGAAATTAAAACGACAAAATAAATTAATCGCATAATTCCTGCCTGAGCCAGTTCAGTTTCATCAAGAGTTCCATCGTGATTCAAATCACCATATTTAGTCGAATCGGCAGTTAAATGATAGGCAACATACATTACTAAAAACATCACTGAGCAAGCAATAGCGGCTGTCATTAGTTTTTGATGTCTTTCTCTGTTTCCATTTTTTATAGCTATCACACCCAATACTAAAAGCACAGCGGTCAAACCATTTATTCCGGCATAAATTGGTGGTAAAAAAGACAATGGCGCTACATCAATACCAAAATCTTTCAATTTTACACTAAACAATATTGCTACCACAATAGGAATTAATATGGAAACAAAAACAATGCTTCCTTTGAATCTTTTTTCTAATCCGTTGTCTTGAATATTACTCATTTAATAACTTTTTGATGTCTTCAATAATTGCTTTTACTCCTTTTTTATCCAATCCGTCATAATACAAAATCGGATTACCAAATTTATCTTTTCTACAGCGAATATTTCCTTCTTTATCAATTAAAGCAAACAATCCTGAATGCTCAAAACCACCATTGGCATCCTTATTTTCACCGGCATAAAGATTAAAACCTTTGTTGGCAATTTCATAAATATATTTTTGATCACCCGTTAAAAAATGCCAATTGGTAGATTTCACACCTAATTCTTCGGCGTGTTTTTTAAGTACTTCTGCCGTATCGTTTTCCGGATTTATGGTTATAGAAGCAATACCAAAATTTGGATTACCAAAAAACTCATTTTGGATAGTCAGCATATTTTGATTCATAATAGGGCAAATCGTTGGGCAAGTTGAAAAGAAGAACTCCACCACATACACTTTTCCGTCGTAATCTTTATTGGAAATTTCTTTTTTATTTTGGTCAGTTAACGAAAATTTTGGTGCCGAACCAATTTTCACCAAACCGGTTTCTACATCTCTATTTTTATGATTGGAAACTGCATCGATACGATTACCTTGTACTACAGTTCCACCTTTAATTCGCTCTATAATTCTTGGGATAAAAATAATTCCAAAGACTAAAATTACCAATGAAATCCCTATATATGATTTATTTTTCATTTTGTTGTTTTTTGTTTTCTAATTCTTCCGTTATTTTATCCCGAAATGCATCTTTGCGATTATTTTTTTTCAATGCTAATCTGTACTCCGCAAGAATAATTTTAACATCATCCGTCATTTCGTTATGCAATTCTGCCGAAGATTGAACATTATAACCTTCACGATATTCGGGCTTTCCTTGAACGCTTTTGCCTTTTCGACCTCTCAGGTTTCTTTCCTTATCAATAATATAAACATTGGAAGACCCAAATTTATCATTCAATTTACCTAAAAGCTTCAAGTTGTTAAAATACGCCTCAATTTCTTCAGGTTTAGCAAATACAAAATGATAACCCTTGGTATCTGTCAATTTACCTAATCGTTCTAAAATATGTTTTACATCATCTTGTGTTCCGTCAGGAGCAACGAAAACAATTTGAAAATCTTTAAATTCTTTATTTCTATTATAAATTTTTTGATTTAAAAGAAAAAAATTACCGCGGTTATCCAAAATATTTTCTCCGGAAAATCCCAATATTGTTATTTTATGATTCAACGAAACCTTTTCTCCATTCAGAGATTTCCAATTTTGGCTTACATCAGGAATCTTAGGTGTTACAACAGGTAGTTTTATAAAACTGTTCACACCTGTAGCAAAGAACAGATAAACCACTAAGGGAAGTATAAACAAGATAATGAGAACTGCTTTCTTTTTCATAGTTTGACTTCAAAATTTGTCTCTACAAAAATAAAAAAGTCCCGACGAACATCGGGACTTTTTTTGAATTAATATAGTGTTAAAAATTCCATTTAATGGTTGAGTCTCTAAAGACTTCATAAACGTAATTTCCTTCTACTAAAAGTATAAATGTTAAATATAAAATCAAAAACACAGCAGTTCCAACAACTGCCCATCTTAGACTTGCTTTTTCTCCTTCCATGTGCATGAAAGCCCAAGTAATATAATATGCTTTATAAAGTGTCAAAATAATGAATATCCAATTCAGTAAGTTCATCCCTAGAAAATCGGTCATGAACAAAAATCCAGGTCGAATTATCCCTAAATAAACTTCAACAATAGTAACTAAAGATAATAGCCCGAATACGAACCAAATTCTTTTTGTGTTTGAAGCGTGATTATCGTGTGCCATAAAAATAGAATTTCAATTAATTAAACTAAGTAGAAGAATGTAAATACGAATACCCAAACTAAGTCAACGAAGTGCCAGTAAAGCCCAACTTTCTCAACCATTTCGTAGCTTCTTCTCTTTTCATATGTTCCCAATAATACATTAAGGAAAATGATAATATTAATAATTACCCCAGAAAATACGTGAAAACCGTGGAAACCGGTAATAAAGAAGAAGAAATCAGCAAATAATTTACTTCCGTATTCATTGTGTTGAAGATTTGCACCTTCTATCACTAAAGCAGCGTTAGCCAGCATAGCTTCTGACTCAGCACGAGTTAAAACTGTTTTATGCTTTAATTTATTTAATTCCGGATGAAGTTTATCATTTTTCTTCTCAGCATCTGTTCCTCTGTAAAGAGCTTCTGTTCTAATCAATAAATCAGGATGAGCTTTAAAACCAGCTTGTATTTCAGCCACAGTATAAGTTGGTAATGCTTTTTCGCTTTCAAACCAAATACCATTACTTGCTTTATGTTGTGTTCTATCTTCATGTAGTGTTGCTGCAAAATCGGCAAGCTTCACTCTTTTTCCGTCTTTGTCAACAAATTGAAGAATACTTCCTCCTTTTGTTTCAACAGCTCCAAACTCTCCTTTAATGAAATTTTTCCACTCCCAAGCTTGCGAACCTACGAAGATTAAACCTCCAACAATGGTCAAAAGCATATAAAAAGCCACTTTTCTTTGTTTCATTTGATGACCTGCATCAACAGCTAACACCATAGTTACTGAAGAGAAAATAAGAATAAAAGTCATCAATGCTACATAATACATTGGCGCATCTATACCATGTAAAAACGGAAAGTGTGTAAACACTTCATCGGCAATTGGCCAAGTATCAATAAATTTAAATCTGGAAAAACCATAAGCAGCAAGAAATCCTGAGAAAGTTAAAGCATCTGATACGATGAAAAACCACATCATCAATTTACCATAACTTGCTCCCATTGGTTCGTTTCCTCCACCCCAAGTATTTGCAGTAGTATTTGCAGTAGTAACTGTCGCTCCCATAAAAGTTAATTCGTTAAAAAGTTCCCAAATTTAGATTTTTTTTCTTATTTAAAGAAATATAAAAATAAAAACAAATAAATCCACAAGAAATCAAGAAAGTGCCAGTACATTGCACCAAGCTCAATTCCAAGCAATTGACCTGAATTGTATTTTTGTTTAAAATGATTATAAATTATGATTAAAAGTGAAATAATTCCGCCAAACAAGTGTGCAAGATGTGTTGCTGCCACTACGTATAGAAAGGTTGTAGTAACATTACTTCCCGGACCTGTAAAATAATATCCTGCATTTTTAACTTCTGCAAAACCTTTAAATTGAAGAAAAACAAATAAAATCCCCAAACCAAGAGTCGCTAACAAATAACTTGTTGTTTTGCTTCGACTATTACGCTGCATAGCTTTTTTTGCCAAATGAAAAGTAACGCTACACAAAATAATAACAGCTGTACTCCAGAAAAAAGCTTTTGGCATTTGAAAGTTCTGCAACCAATCGCCACGTGATTTACTTACTACAAATGCACTAGTTAATCCGGCAAACATCATAGTCATGCTTAACATCGCAAACAACAAAATCAGTTTGTATGATCTTGATGATCTTGCTTTATGTTCTTCGGTGGTCATTGTCATAATAACTATCTTAAAAATTTATCTACTATATATATTATTTGCAACAAACTGATATAGGAAACACTCACTAACATCAAGTTTCTTGCTGCTTTTGCTGTTCTTAACTGATATAATTTAATCGCATAAAAAATCATCCAGACGCCAAGCAAAAAGACTAATCCGGCAGCAACAGGCGAAAGAAACAATCGTCCGGTGTAACCTAACGCCGGTAACAATGACGCTACTAACAGCCAAAATGAATACAAAACCGTTTGTAATGCTGTAGAAGTATCTTTCTTTCCTGTTGGCAACATAAAAAATCCTGCTTTCTCATAGTCTTCATACAAGAACCAGCCTATCGCCCAAAAATGGGGAAACTGCCAAAAAAACTGAATCAAAAACAAAGTTCCGGCTTCAATTCCAAAATCATCGGTAGCGGCAACCCAACCTAACATAAAAGGAATTGCTCCGGGAAAAGCTCCAACAAATACAGATAATGGTGTATATGTTTTTAAAGGTGTGTAAATACTGGTGTATAGAAAAATGGAAATCGCACCGAACATTGCCGATTTTGGATTGATTAAATACAATAAAACCAAACCGACAATCGTCAATAAACTGGCAACAAATAATGCATGATTGGGCGACATTCTTCCTGAAGCTACAGGACGATTTTTAGTTCTGTCCATCTTAGCATCAAGATCTTTTTCTATTACCTGATTATAAGCATTGGAAGCTCCAACCATACAATATCCACCAATAACAAGCATTAAAAGCGTAATCCAATTTAAATCATGAAAATCATAAACTCCAAGAAGATATCCGGCAACGGAAGAAAAAACAACACTTACAGCCAAACCTGCTTTGGTAATTTCTTTGAAATCTTTTACAACAGATTTAACAGAAAATGGTTTTACAGTAGCGTTCAAAGCCGAATTCATTTGGATTTTTAAAAACTCCGGCAAAGGTACTCTATAGAAAACGATTTAGCAAACAAACAAATCATAAAAAGCGAAAAGAAATTGGCTGCAATTGTTTTATAAAAGTACAAAAGGAACATAATACTATATTCCTTTTACACATTTCTTTAATTCCCAAAATCAACCTCATCAACTTTACAAACTTCATTAATTACTTTTCGATAATAATAAAATCGGATCTCCTGTTTATAAAATGCTCTTCTTCTGAACATTTCACTCCGTTGCCGCATTTGTTTTTTAATCTACTTTCGCCAAAACCAACAGCACTTTCTATTCGGGAAGGTTCAATTCCTTTCGAAAGAATATAGGTTTGTGTTGATTTTGCTCTTGCATCTGAAAGTTTTAAATTATAAGCATCACTTCCTCTGGAATCAGTATGTGATTCTATTTTTATTTTTACCAACGGAAATTTTTCCATTACAAAAACAACTTTATCTAATTCTACTTCTGATGCTTTGGTGATAGTTGCTTTATCGTATTCAAAGAAAATAGGATTAATACTTATTTTCTCAATTCCATCTTCTTTAACAACTAAGTCATCATAATTGCTGAGCTCAAAATTCACTTCTTTTACTTCAAGTGCATCAACAGTTGTTGTTTCCATTTTCTTTTGCTCATTACCATAATTTTCCTTTGAGGCTTTTATATTAATTGATTTCCCACATGGAACTTTTATCTGATAATTCCCTTGCGAATCGGTCTTGGTTTCGGTAATTAAATCATCAAAAGCGTCATAAACCTGAATAACTGCATTATCAATAGATATTTTTGATTTTGCATCAATTACTTTTCCGGAAATCAATTGATTACATTCGGGTTTTGATTTAGTAAAGTAATAAATATCATCACATCCTTTTCCTTGAGCACGATTAGAAGACACATATCCATACGTTCCTTTTTCATCCAATATAAATGCAAAATCATCTTTATTGCTATTAATTGGCGCTCCTAAATTTTTTGGCTCTGAAAATTTCAATCCTCCATAAAATTTGCTTTCATATACATCTAAGTCACCCCAACCATAATGTCCGTCGGAAGAAAAATAAAGTGTTCCGTTTCTAAAAAAAGGAAAAAGTTCATTCCCAATTGTATTTATGGTTGGCCCCAAATTTTGAGGTGAACCCATCGTTCCGTCTTCTGCAATTTGAACAACATATAAATCGGTTTCACCATATCCGCCAGGCATATCAGAAGCAAAAAACAACCATCGTCCATCTTCACTCAATGACGGATGTCCAACAGAATACTTCGTACTATTAAAAAAAACACTTTCTGACTTTACTAATTTATCTCCGTCTAAAGTTCCTTTTATAATTTGGAAATTATTGGTTCTGTTTTCATCAATAACCAACTTTTTCTTTTTTACAATGTTTGTGGTAAAAAAAACAGTTTTTAAATCAGGTGTAAATGTTGCTGTTGCTTCGTGATATTTGGTCATCACTTCTTTTAAAAATACAGTCTCATTGAATAAACTTCCATCAGCAAAATTACGTTCAGCGACATACAAATCAAGAAAAGGCTGTTTGTTCCAACTATATAGTTTTTCATTAAATTTAGTAGTATCTCGACTGGAGGCAAACACAATTTTGTCGCCATAAAAAGCTGTACCAAAATCAGCTTTTGAGGAATTTATTTCGAGATTTTTAACTGCGTACAAAGGTTTTGTAGCAGCCAAACTATCCATGTGTCTTTTTTGATTTACATAGCGTAAAATTTCTTTCTGATCGCCTTTTTTATTGAGATATTCTTTGGTTAATTTATCGGCTTTTTCATAATCTGTAACACCTTTCATAGACTGAATATATCTCAAAAAATAAATATCTGTCATACTTTGACCTTGAACATCATATAATTTTTGATACCACTTTAATGCATTACGATTATCATCAATAAAATAATATGAATCTGCAACATTTTTAATAGTTTGCACAGAAGGTTTGTCCACATTTTGAAGATATTCTTCATACATTTTGGCCGCATCTACATAGGCATATGTTTTAAAAAATTGATCGGCTTTTTTTAATTTTGATTGTGCAAAAACAAACGTTACACATAATAAAAAGCTAAGTGTATATAGGTTTCTCATAAGCTTGGAATTTAGAAAAATCGAGGTGATTTAATTTGTTTTGATTTTTTTTGCAACTGATATCTCAGAATAAACTCATGTGAGCCATCATTATACTTATTCAATTTGGTAGTACTGTAATCAAAAGCATAACCAACGAAAAAGCTTTCTGAAATTTGAAATCCGAATAAAGCACTTATCGAGTCATCCCATCGATGTGAAGCTCCCACGGTAAATTTTTCATGAATTAAAAAGTTAGCCGAAACATCTGCTATTACAGGCGCTCCACTTACAAATCTTGCCAAAAAAGCAGGCTTGAATTTCAAGTTATCGGATAAATTAAAAACATAACCACCCATAAAATAGTAATGAAGTACATCTGCCACAACCGATTCTTGAATGTCATCATAATAATCACTGCGAATAAAATTTGGAACCGAAGCTCCTAAATACCATTTTTCGGTGTGTAAAAATAGTCCCGCTCCTAATGACGGATTGAGTTTGTTATTGATATTATTATTCAACAATGGGTCAACCTGATTGTAATATATTCCTTTTGTCCAGTCTATATTCATCATTCTGGCTCCTGCTTTAAGTCCAAAAGCAAGTTTTGTTTGTTGTGACAAAGCAATAGTATACGAAAAATTAGCGTCAAACTGTAGTTCGCTGGAAGGTCCTAATTTATCATTTACAATACTTAATCCCAATCCTATATTTTCGTTTCGTAACGGCGAATGAATATTAAAAGCCTGCGTTTGTGGCGCTCCGTCAATACCAACCCATTGAGAACGATGCAAGAGGACTGCTTCCAATGAACCTGTTGAACCGGCATAAGCGGAGTTTACTGTCATTGTATTATACATATATTGTGTATAACCCGGGTTTTGTTGTGCATTAGAGAGAATAGTAAAAAACAAACCTATTAATGCTATGTACGTTTCTTTTATATATAGTTTCATAATTTTAATTTTTAAAGAATTAAACGATGTTGTTGACCGGATTTTATCTAATGAATGATACCCATCCTGTTTTCACTATACCATCTTCACCAATATCAAGAACGTAATAATAAGTCCCCGGAGGCAATTGCTCATTTCCTCCAACAACTCCTGAAACATTTGAAGTTCCGCTCCAATCATTATTATAACCTCTTTGAGAAAAAACCAATCTTCCGTATCGATTATAAATCTCCAATTTATTATTAGGATAAACTTCTATACAATCTATTCTGAAAGTATCATTTGCCCCGTCGCCATTTGGACTAAACTCATTGTAGACAACCAAACATAACGGTGTTACTTCTGCAATAGCAGTATTATTACTAAGATCTAAATCAACCGGATTTGAAGTCTCTATGAACACTGTATTCAGATAATTTCCTGAAGAAAGCACTTCTAGCGTTATAACAAGTGTTGCACTTTGATTTCCATTCAATGTCGGAATAGTCCAAACTCCACTAACATTACTGTATGTTCCGGATGAAGCTGTAGCGCTTATAAATGAATATCCTGTTGGAATTACCTCGCTCACAATCACATTTTGGAATAGTCCTGAACCAAGATTATTAACTGTAATTGTAAAATTCACGTGTTGACCAATGCTTGGAGTTGGATTATCAACTGTTTTGGTAATTGCTATATCTGAACAAGTCGCTACAGAAATCGTTGCATTTGCTGAATTTGTCCCACTACATTCATCTGAATAAACCACACTCACATTTCCTGTTGCAATAGCTGGCCATAAAACCGTCACGGTATTATCTGTTAATTGTCCGCCGGAAACTATTGTTCCATTTGTAACTGTCCAAGTATAATTTGACATTCCCGAATTTGTAGTATAAGTTATTTCTTCAAACACACAAGCTGTTCCTCCTCCTTGAATAAAAGCTTGTTCACTTGCCAAAAATGTAACTGTAATTGCTAGTCGAGTTGGACTTTCGCAACCTGAAACAGGATCACTTAATGAGCCATAATATATTCCAGCTACTAAAGGAGTGCTATTGCTCAATGGTGTTCCTCCTATCGCAGATGAATACCAAACTACATTAGGTTCGTTTACTTGAATATTTACTATTGTAGGATTATCAACAGTACAAAAATCTTGTGTCGTATTGTTTGTTGTTGGTGTTATTCCTTCTGAAACAACTACTGTAACTGCCAATCGAATTGAGCTTCTACATTCCACAACACCGTCAAAAGAAGCATAATATACCGTTCCATCTACCAATGGTTCCGATAATGGTGCAATGGTTTCTCCTGTTGGACTTGTATACCAGATAATATTAGTTTCATTAACTTGTAAATCTGCAACTGTTGGATTATCTGACAAACAAAATGTTTGTGTTATATTTCCGGTAGGTGTAGATGAGTCTTTTACATTGGTTGTTACAGCCAACCTTACTGAACTTTCGCAGCCTGTTGCAACATCGAAAAAAGCCGCATAATAAACTGCTCCATCTTGCAATGCTGCGGTTGGTGATAAAGGCATTCCTCCTGTTGCAGATGAATACCAAACTACACTTGACTCATTTACCTCAATATCTGCAATGGTAGGATTAGTAATAAGACAAAAATCCTGTACAGTATCAGTTGTAGTTGGAGCAGACGGGTCATCAACCGTTATTGAAATCGCTAATCTTACAGTACTTTCACAACCACTTACAGCATCAATTAATGAAGCGTAATAAGTTAAACCATTCTGTAATGAAGCTGTTGAAGAAAGAGCTGATCCTCCGGTTAAAGAAGAATACCAAACCACATTAGATTCATTTACATGAATATCAGCTATAGTAGGATTATTTACTAAACAAAAAGCTTGATTAAGATTATTTGTCGTTGGTGTAACAACGTCAATAACATTCACAGTAATTGCCAATCTTACTGAACTTTCACAACCACTTACTGCATCTATTAGTGATGCATAATAGATTGTATCATCTATCAAATTAGTAGTTGGAGAAATCATATTTCCTCCTGTAGGCAAATCGTACCACACTACATTGCTTTCATTAACTTGTATGTCGGCAACTGTTGGATTATCTACCAAACAAAAGTCCTGATTACTATTATTAATCGTTGGTGTAGATGAGTCTTTAACATTGATTGTTACAGCCAACCTTACTGAGCTTTCACAGCCTATTGCAACATCGAAAAAAGCCGCATAATAAACTGCTCCATCTTGCAATGCTGCGGTTGGTGATAAAGGCATTCCTCCTGTTGCAGATGAATACCAAACTACACTTGACTCATTTACCTCAATATCTGCAATGGTAGGATTAGTAATAAGACAAAAATCCTGTACAGTATCAGTTGTAGTTGGAGCAGACGGGTCATCAACCGTTATTGAAATCGCTAATCTTACAGTACTTTCACAACCACTTACAGCATCAATTAATGAAGCGTAATAAGTTAAACCATTCTGTAATGAAGCTGTTGAAGAAAGAGCTGATCCTCCGGTTAAAGAAGAATACCAAACCACATTAGATTCATTTACATGAATATCAGCTATAGTAGGATTATTTACTAAACAAAAAGCTTGATTAAGATTATTTGTCGTTGGTGTAGCAACATCAATAACATTCACAGTAATTGCCAATCTTACTGAACTTTCGCAACCACTTACTGCATCTGTTAATGAGGCATAATAAGTAAAACCATTCTGTAATAAAGTTGTTGAAGAAAGAGCTGTTCCTCCGGTTAGAGATGAATACCAAACCACATTGGTTTCATTAACCTGTATATTGGCAACTGTTGGATTATTTACCAAACAAAAAGTTTGAGTATTACTATTACTAGAAGGAGTTTCTGCATCATCTAATCTAACGGTAATTGCTAATCTTACTGAACTTTCACAACCTGTAATTAAATCTGTTAAAGAAGCGTAATAAACCGCACCATCAACCAGATTACTCATTGTATTTAAAGCCTGACCTCCAGTTGGTGCACTATACCAAATCACTCCTGCCTCGTTAACCTGAATGCTTCCTATAACAGGATTATTTGAAATACAAAAATCCTGAGTTGTACTGATTGTAGTAGGAGTTGGTGCGTCATTTACAGCAACAGTTACTGCTAATCTTACTGTACTCTCACAACCAGTTGAAATATCAAATCCGGCATAATAAACTGAACCTGAAATCAACGGAGTGGATGAAGGCAAAAGAGTTCCTCCTATAGCCAAATCATACCATTCAATATTTGTTTCATTTATTTGAATCGAAGCAAGTGTTGGATTATCTGCCAAACAAAATTCCTGATTACTATTATTGGTAGTTGGCGTACCTGAATCATTTACCGTAACTATTACCGGTTTAAAGTTACCCGCCTGATTTAAACAAGTAGTATCACTTGACATTCCAACATAATAAGTGTAAGGGTTATTATCATTTGTTAATCCTAAAATACTAAGTTGCCCGTTAGACAATAATGAATAGGTAACTCCTCCAACTACTAAACCATCTGTAATTGGTTGCGAATTATCATTTGAAAAAAACCACAAAAATTGTGGATTAGGCTGAGTAGATGTTGGTGTTAACACGGCATTAGTATTGGCACAAATCAGAACATCATCGCATCTGACATCATCTGCTGTAGATGAAGGCAAAATAGTCAACGAAACTGAACTCCTATCAGCTTCAAGAGTTTGACAATATTCATCGGAACTTAATCCAACAAAATAAGTATAATTTCCCGGTGCAAGATTAGATATAACCAGCTCTGATGTATTCTCATTCGGAATCAAAGCAGTTTGGTTTCCATCAAAAGAATACCAATAAAAAACCGGATTAGTAATGGTAAGCGATGAATTTAATTCGGCTCGCAGTGTTATTGAGCCAATATCAGTACACAAAGTGGTTTCTGTCGCTCCATTGACTAAAATATTTGTAATGGCATTTGGCGGTGTATTTTCTCCAACCACAACTGTAACACGTCCTCTTTCATAAGCGGGACAACCAAAACGAACAGGTTGAATGTAATATGTATAAGTTCCTGTTGATAAAGTTGAAGGAACGGTATAACTGGTTCCTGTTGATACAATATTACCGTCAACAGGAGCATCATACCAAATAAAAGTAGCACAATCATTGGCTTCTATTGATAATCTAATAGTATCATTTTGACAAACTTCAATAGCATTATTACTATCAGCACCAATCACTGAAGTGTCTGCCACTCGTTTAATATAATGAACTCTTAATAAATCTAAAACAGAAGCAACTCCTCCTAATCTAATTTTAACTTTATCATAAACTTGTGTTTGTGGACTTACAAGCATTATTGCTTCGGTGCCACCATTTAAAATTGTCAAACTTAACAATGTTGACGTATTGTCAAGTGGTAATCCTATAGGTGTATCACCTAAATACATTTGAATAGTAAATCCTGTGAGTAAATTCAAATCTAAAATAGCTGAAGGATGTGATAGGATAATTTGGAGTGAGTCTCCGTTTAATGTGGGTGTTCTGAATTCTACTGTCAATTCTGCAGCTGCTAAAATTCCTGCTCCGCTATACATAGTGGCATAGGTTGTTTCGCTATTATCAACCGAGTTAAATGCATTATCAACACCTACTGTTGCAGTTGCCACTCCAACACCTAAATCAATTGCTCCAAAAAAAACATCTTTCACATTATTAGGATTACAAGCCAATTGTGTTACTTGAACATCATAATAAGCTTCATAAACTTTTACACTCTGAGCAACACTAAGTAGTGAACTAACAATTATTCTAACTCCATCATAATTTTTTGGCCCTGTATTATCCGATGGAATAAATGTAAATTCAAATACATTTTGACCTGATAACAAATTCAAAAGTGATCCTGATATAGGCTGAAATGTTCCTACATCAACCGGAATCCCCTGGGAATTTCTTTTTGTCCCTACTACAGCATAAGCTCCGGCTAGAATTAACCCACTATACTCTGAACCTAATTTCAAGGTAACAGGAGTTCCTGCAGGAACGGTTTGATTCCATTGTAAAGTTTGCCAAGTTGTTCCAACACCTAATAATCCTAAACCGGTAACAATGGTCGAAAAAGTCTGCGGATTTCCATCTACTGCTTGATTTCCATTGGCTACACCACCTGTTAAAACAGAACCCCAACTTTGGGTATTGGCATAGACTCTATCAGTTAACAATGCACATTCATCCGGATTTGTAACAGTTAAGAAAATTGTTTTACTCACAAAACAATTGTCAATTGTAGCAACAGCAGTATATGTATAAAAACCTATAGTATTAAATGGTCCAACTGTAGCTGAATTTACTTCATTTCCATCAGAATCAAACCAAACAACAGTTCCGTTTGAAGTTGCTTGTAAATTGAACGAGTTACCTTGGGCAACTACATAATGGGTTCCTGAAGTTTCCAAAGTAGGAACCGGATTAACTGTAACAACAACTTGTTTTATTGGAGAAGAACAAATTCCACTAAGGTTAGTTGATTGGATAAAATATATTCCTCCTATTGTAATCGACGATGCTTGATCAATAGTTATAGGATTGGAAGAGCTATCAAAAAAATTGTATTGAATATCCGCAGAATTATCAAAATTAAGAATTGCATCTCTTAAATTAACACTTCCGCATCCTTGAATTGTAGGGGAAGCATCCAACAATAAAGAAGAAGAAAAATTAACTGTAACCTGTTTTAAAGTGTTAACCTTATTTTCGCATAATCCATCAACAGTGATTGCGATATAATAAATATAAGGAGAGTCATTTGCATTTAATCCGGAAACCGATAATTCTCCGGTTGTATTATTTTTGACATAAGTTACTCCTGAATCACCTGAAAAACCCGTTGTTATTTCTTGTGTTTTCAGTTGATCCTTATAATATCTGAAAACCACTCCACCAATGGATGAAGAAGGAGAAAGCATTACTACTCCGTTACAGGCTACAATTACATCAGGAATCATTATATCTGATGCTAACGGTAAGTTAACAACAATGACATCGACTTTCAATCGCATTGACTCTTCGGGGCAACCTATTCTTTTGGATGACACATAAAAAGAAGCATTTGAGTTCAAAACAGGAGTAACAAACGCTTGTCCGGATGTAGTCGTTGCCAAAACAGTTCCTCCTGTTGGTTGATTGTACCAATTTAACTCGGTTCCCGCTCCGGTTTCTGCGATTAATGATGCTGAAGAACCTGAGCAAATTTTCGGGTTTAACGTAAATGTATCTGTGATTACCGGAGGTGCCGGAGTACGAATAACATCATACAAATCCAAGCTTTGCGTAAGCTGAACATTAAGTAAAGAATTATAGCGAATTGTAATTTTATTTACTGTTGCATTTGGTACAAACGGAATTCGCGCTACTTGATTTCCTTGTAAAAGTGTCAACAAATCTAAATTTAACAATGAATTCAAATTGACCGTTTGAACAATATTTGATCCGTTTGAAGCAATAACCTGAATATTATTAGCAACTCCCAAAGCTAATAATGACGGATCAACACGCATTCTAACATAGAATCGATCGGTTGGTTCAGAAAGACCATCAAAATGAACTGTTTGTTCTATTGAAGCTGCAACACTTAGAATACCTAAACTAAGTCTTGAATAGTTCGTTGGATTGGAATCTAACACATGATGGGGATTTGACACTCCTGCTCCACCTAAACCTAATAAATCAAGATTCAAACCAGAACCTTCAAAAGAAGTATAACTGGCACCACCACAAATATCAGGCGTTTCAATATAATAAACACCAAAAACATCCAATCGTTTAGTAGTATTAAGTCCTACCAAAGACCCGACTCTATTTACTAATCGAATTCTATCATAAGATTGATTAGGTGTAATTGCTATAAAATAGTTGCTATTTTTATCGACAACAATTCGCAATCTGGTAGTTGAAAATTGACTAATGATTTGGCTATTCCCTTCTAAAACAACGGAGTTACCATTTTTAGCCTGAACTGTAAATTCTTGATTTCCAATTAAAACACCACCCAAAACATTGGATAACAAACCGCCTAAACTACCGCCTAATAAAGCCGGCAATAAATTATCGTCTGTTTGTATTTTAACATACGAAGTGGTATTTGCTTGTAAAGTTGATGGAAATTGAATCTCTAAATGGCCCGAATAGGCACCAATTCCTAAGGCTATTCCTGAACTAGCTTTCACTCTGGCTCGTGTTGTTAAATTTCCATCAATTGAATTGGCCGGAAAATCAACATTGCTTTGGCTTGAAATGGTAGTTGCAAATGCCGGAACAGATTGAGCATAAACTCCTTGGTAAAAAATCAGGTATAGTATGAAAAGTAAAGTGTACTTTAAACCTGCTTTTCTTTGAAAAGTAGTACTAATTTGCATAAGCGTTCAAAATTTAATTAATATTCATTTGGGGGTATAAAAATTTTATAAACTGCTTGTGTCTTTAAAAATCCAAGAACCGACATAAAGTAATTTCCATCAGTGGTGTAGGAATTGATTAAAAATTACTTTATGCTGTTTGTCTTGATTTTATCTTAGAATCATAATCAAAATGTTTGTTTTCTTTAATGATAAATGCATTTTTTTAACAATTCATCAATATTTAATCAATGATTGAAAATGAATTTTTATAAAATTAAGTAGGTTAAAAAAAATTGATTACGGGAAAAACGACTTTTTTTTATGGTTTTTAGAAGTAACAAATGAGAAGTTAAATTGTAGATCATTCGTAAAAACCAATTGAAAAGAAAAGACAAATAATAGTATCTTTTTAAAGTTTACTGAGGAATAAAAAGATATAAAGTTGTACCCAAATCCGGAGAAGATTCTATTTTTAAAGTTCCTTTAATTAAGGCTACACGTTCATTTATGTTACTTAAACCAATTCCTTTTGATTTCTTTTTTATTCGAAAACCTTTTCCGTCATCTTTTACTTGTATCAAAAACAAATTTGACTCTCCCGTAGTTAAAATAACTTCACAAAGGTTTGCTTCTGCATGTTTATGAACATTGAATAATGCTTCCTGAAGAATCCTGTAAATATTGATTTTATTCACATTCGTAATTGAATTCCACGTATCCTTATCAGTACAATTAAATGAAAACCTTGTCAAGCCTAAAGCATTACAATCTTCTACCAAAGTTTTAATCAAATCGGTAAAATCATTACTGTCCAGTAAAGTATTTCGTTTTAAATCATGGGATAATGTTCTAATTTCATTTTCTATTTCCTGTAGATTAAAAATATAGCTCTTTCGTTTCTCAACAACATCTTCTGAATTTTTGTTATTAAAAAACCCTAAATTCATTCGAACGCTATATAATCTATTCATAATATTATCATGCAGTTCTTTCGCAATGACTGACTTTTCCTGTTCTTTTGCCAGCATGATTCTCTCTTGTTGTTTATTCAACAAATCTGTAATTTCATCATCTGCCAATTTTTGATGTTTGAGATAATAAAGTTCTTTATTTTTGGAATGAACATATCTTATTATCAATAGTAAAAACAAACCGACAACAACTATTCCGGAAATTGTCAATATTCTTGAATTTTTTTTAACCAAGGCTTCATTTTGATCTTCAAGAGCATATGTTTCATATTCTATACGAGCATATTTATCTCTTGTTTTTCGTTGTTGTTTAATAATACTGTCATTTACAGCAATATATAAATCTTTATAGTACAAGTTTTTTTTGCTTATTCCTGATAAAATTGACAACGATTTTAACAACTCATGATGATTACCAAATTCTCTCGAAATCTTATAAGCTTCTTGCAGGTATTTATAAGCCGTTGAAGTATCTTGTTTAAGTAAAAAGAATTCTCCCAAATAAATCTTAGTATAAATCATTCCTGTTTTATCATCTAAGCTGTCTGAAATTTTAAGCGATTCTGTTAACAAGTCTTCGACATTGGTAAAATCTCTTTTTTTCATTTTAGAGTAGGCCAAATTGCTTTTGATTAAAGCATATTCTTTAGGCCAATTGCGCTTTACTTCAGAAGTCAAAAGTGGTTGAAGTAATTCTATTGATTTTTCGTAATCTCCTTTTATATCATATAGATTACAAATATTAATTACCGAAGCTATATTATAATTATTAACAACATCTTTATCTTCATTATTTCCCTTTAAAACATCGAGTATTTTTAATGCTAAATTATGATAACGAAGCGATTCATCATAATCTTCCAACTTTTCTAAACAATTACCCATAAGAGTATAACAAGAGTAAAGAAGCTTATATTTATTTGTATTTCTTAAATAGAACAAAGCTTTTGAAACTTCTATTTCACATTCTAGATAATTTCCGTTATAAAAAAGGACGTGTGCCTTATTAAACTTCATTCTACCAACCCATTCAAAATCTTTAAGCTTTTCATAAAGTTTTTCCGCTTTTAAATAGTAAAAATAAGAGCTGTCTCTGTTTGTGTTCTCAAAACTATCACCTATGTAATAGTATGACTTTGCTATCAAAGAAGTATCTTTTGCTGCGATTGCAAGATTTAATGACTTATAACTTGCTTTATATGATTTTTCATTAAGTGACAAATAGTAGTATTCTGCCGCAACAGTTATATATTCGTTTCTGGTTTTAGAGTTATTTGCTTTTAGGGATAATAGTTTTGTTATAGAGTCCAAATAATTTTCTTTTTCTCCATAATTGATATTAGCATAATGGACTTCATCAAAAAAAAATTGGTTAGAATCGCTTTCCCTGTAAGAGTTATTCTTACGACATCCTGCTAACACAAGCAGAACTGAAAAAAAAATGAAAGATTTGATTTTCAATTTTAATTAAAAATTGAATTAAACATATAAAAATATTAAAAAAAGCTACACATAATAAATGTGTAGCTTAAATAAAAAGGCGCATTTTAGCCTTTATCCTTTGGATTCAAAGGGTTACCTTCGTTATCATACTGTACTCCGTTTTGTAAAGAAGTCGAAACTTGTTCAGTTTGTAGGTTTTCTTCCTGTGGGTCATCAGGACTGCAAGAAATCAATAGTAAAGTAAAACTTACTAACCCGATAAGTGTAAATTTGTTTTTCATAATAGTGGTATTTTTTTGATTAAACGTTGGTCTAAACTATTTAAATAACACTACCTGATTTTACGGAGTTTCCGTAATTTTTACTATATTTGGGGTGGTTATAACTGTTATTATTAGTAATTCCTTTTTTATGAAAAATAACAACACTATCCTTGTAATTGACGACCATCCAATGACTGTTGATAGCTATATCAATCTTTTATCGGATATTGATATTCTTCAAAATGAACCTCATTTTATAAAATCATTTTCCAGCCAAGATGCTCTTTATAAGATAAATCTTTGTATTGCCCAAAACAGAAAAATTGATTTAGCTTTATTAGACATAAACCTTCCTGCTTTTGAAGAATACAAAATCTTTAGTGGTGTTGAATTGGCGAAAGTGATTAAGGAAAAATTCCCTGAATGCAAATTGGTTTTTTTAACCATGAGAAGCGAACCTGTTTTGGTAGATAAAATTTTAAAAGATTTATCTCCTGAAGGTTTTATCTCTAAAAATGATATTGATTTTGAAACATTTCCTGCTATATGTCAAAAAATAATTGAAGGAGAAATTTTCAGAAGTGAAACCATTATAAATTCCCAAAGAGAATTATTCAAGAAAAATATTAATTGGGATGTTTATGACAGCCAGATTTTAATGTTGATTGCAGATGGTGTTAAAACCATTAATATTCCTGACTTTGTTCCATTATCGATGAGTTCTATCGAAAAACGAAAAGCAAATATTAAAGCACAACTCATCAACGGAACCGGTAATGATAAAGAGTTAATTCATTCGGCAAAAAGATTGGGATTAATTTAAAATATTTTTGAATACAAGCATAAAATTCCGCAAAACCAGAACACATTTACCTAATCAAAATCTTAAATTGAAATTTATAATATCGAATACAAACAATAAGAATTCACCAGTAAAAAGCATTTCATACCTTTGTATCACGAAAACCAATATATGAATTTCAAGCTACGTACTGTAAACGTTATCCGATACATCACGCCGCTTCGTGAAGGTGGTTCATTGCCTGCTCTTGCCGAAGCCGATGATGATTTTAAATATGTCCTCAAATTTCGTGGAGCCGGTCATGGTGTCAAAGCACTGATTGCTGAATTTCTTGGTGGACAAATTGCCCGTTACTTGGATTTACCCGTTCCCGAATTAGTTTTTGCCACACTCGATGAAGCTTTTGGGAGAACCGAAGCCGATGAAGAAATACAAGACTTATTAAAATTCAGTCAAGGACTAAATTTAGGTTTGCACTATCTTTCGGGTGCAATGACTTATGATGCTGCTACCAATGATTGTGATGCTTTGTTGGCTTCGAAGATTGTTTGGCTTGATGCATTTATTACTAATGTAGACAGGACTTTTAAAAACACTAATCTGTTAATATGGAAAAAAGAACTTTGGTTGATTGACCACGGTGCATCTTTCTATTTTCATCATTCTTGGGATAATTGGAAAACAAGTGCTTTAACACCATTTGCACTCATCAAAGATCATGTTTTATTGCCAAAAGCTACGCAATTGGCAAGTGTGCATGAAACATTTACTTCAAAATTAAATAATGATATTTTTAGAGAAATAGTCAATCAAATTCCCGAAGATTGGTTACAGTGGGACGACAAATCAATAACACCTGAAGAAATAAGAGAAATCTATTTTCAATTTTTATCCATCAGATTGGCAAATGCCGAAATATTTTTAAAACAAGCTCAAGATGCAAGAACAACACTTATATGATTATGCTGTCATTCGTGTTGTACCAAAAGTAGAGCGCGAAGAATTCATCAATGTTGGTTTGATGCTTTTCAGTAAAAAGAAAAAGTATCTGAGGATTCAATATCATATTCCCGTGGAAAAAATAAGTCTTTTTGCTCCTGAGTTTGATATTGACCAATTAGAAATTAACTTAGCTTCTTTTGCCAAAGTTTGTTCAGGCAAAAAAGACGGCGGGCCCATTGCTACTTTCGATATTGCCGAACGTTTTCGATGGTTAACAGCCGTAAAAAGCTCGAGCATACAAACTTCTCGACCTCATTCGGGTTTCAGCTCCGATTTAGACATAACTTTTGAAAAACTCTATAACGAATTGGTTTTATAATAACTTTTGAGAAAAAGCTAAAATCGGGATTTTATGTTTTTTTCACATAAGGCTATGATTTCAGAAATACGTTTTTGACGTGTTTCTTCCTTTTTTGCCTGATTTAACCAATACAGATATCCTTTTCGAAAGGATGGAGAAAAATTTTTATAATTCTCAAAAGCCAAAGTATTTTGATTGAATGCCTTCATTAAATCATCAGGAATGATTCCGTTTTCTACAGCATCAAGTGATGTCCAACTACCATTAGCTTTGGCTATTTCTATACTTTTTAATCCGCTGGGATGCATCAATTCCTCTTCAATTAATTTTTCAATATATTTTTTATTTAAAGCACTCCAAACACTTTTGGTTTTTCTTGGCGAAAAATACTGACGTCGTTTTCCGCCACCTAAACTCTTGGCTGTCGAATCAATCCACCCGAAACAAAGCGCTACCTGAACTGCTTCTTCCCATCGCATAGATTCATTTTCATGTCCTACCGAATAAAATATAACCTGTATACCTTTGGCTTTATCATGATATTCTAACAGCCATTCACGCCATTCCGTTGTATTTCTAAAATATATTTCTTCTATATCATTCATGATACATTAATTTATCTAAGATATTTTATTATACTTTAATTTATATTCTACAGGTGATATTCCTGTAACTTTTTTAAATACTTCCCTAAAAGATTTTACATCAGCATAACCTACATCAAACATTATTTCGTTTACACTTTTTCTAGTTGTTTCCAAAGCTCTTTTGGCCGATTCTATTTTTGCTCTTTGAATATATTCTAAAGGTGAATTTCCTGTTGCTTTGATAAATCGTCTGTCAAAATTTCGTCGAGCAACCGAAAATAATTCACATAAATAATCAACCGATATTTTTTCATCAATATGACTTTCAATATGTTCCTGTGCTTGTTTTACTAGTTCATCACTGTGCATTTTCTGGTTGGAGAAAATAATAAACTCTGATTGACATTGTCTACCGATATCGATTTGAAAAATTCTTGAACACAATAAAGCTGTTTCCCTATCATAATATTTTTCGACCAGGTAAAACAATAAATTCAAAAATGAATATGCGCCACCATTGGTGTAAATTCCTTTTTCATCTGTAATCAACAAATCGGTTTGTAAATTTACTTTGGGAAAAAGAGAAACAAAATTTTCTTTTGCAGCCCAATGTGTAGAACATTTTTTACCGTCCAATAATCCGGTGGAAGCCAATAAAAAAGCTCCTGTACAAATACTTGCCAATTCCGAACCATTATCATATTGCTTTTTTAGCCATTGAATCAGGGACTTATTAGCTTCAAAAATAGTCAAATCACTATGATTAATCGCCGGAATAATAACCAAATCTGATTTTGCTACTAAATCAATCGTGGTATGTGGCTGAATTGTAAATAACTCATCATAATAACTTTGCTTTTCGGAAACACCGGCAATTGTAACTTTAAAAACAGCAGATTCGCCATTATTTATTCGGATTTGATTGGCTCTCGAAAATATCTTATACGAACCAATAATACTACTTAGATTATTTCCTTCTCCATCAGGAACTATAATTATTAATTGTTTCATTTTAAGAAGCTTTATGGCAAATATCCAAAATAATTATGTCTTAATCAACCCGTTATATTGTCCGATTAACACCTTTTAATAATCAAAAGAGCTCTGTAATTTTGACTTGATAGAATTGATTTTAAATCACATGAAAGAATTTGCCCTTATATTCCGAATGGATATAACAACAGTAACAAATCAACCATCAAGAAAACAGATGGAAGTTTATATGCAACAATGGTGGAAATGGATAGACTTTATATCTGCAAAAAATCAGCTGTCAAACGGCGGAAATCATTTCTCCAAAAAAGGAAAAGTTTTGAATTCAAATAAAACCATTATTGAATCTCCTTATATAGCTGATAACAATTCCATCGCCGGCTACATTATAATTCTATCTGAGAGTCTTGACAAGGCAACTGAAATAGCTTTAAAATGCCCAATTCTTGAAGGAAAAAATACGAGTGTTGAAATACGAGAAATAGAATCTCCTAACAATTAAGTGATATGAATGATGGTAAACCCAAATGAAATAAAACTGATTTCCGAATTGTACAGCAATTTATCAGGTCAATATACTAAAATACTTGAATCTGTATCGGAGCAAAAATTAAACACTGTTCCGTTTCCTAACAGCTGGTCGATTGCTCAAGTCGTTAATCACATTACAAAAGCAAACAATTATAGCTTTTTATTAGCCGAAGGTTCAAAACCTAACAGACCTTTTGATGAACGATTACCGGAATTAAAAGAAACTCTTTTGGATTTTACATTAAAGATGGACTCTCCTGAGTTTATTCTACCCGGTGATAGAATTTACACCAAACAAGAAAGTATCGAAGGTATCCAAAGTGCATTCAATCAATTGTCGAATCATATCAAATCAACTGATCTAAGTCTGCAAATTGACACGAACTCACCATTAGGTATTGTTACAAAATGGGAAATTGCTAACTTTATTGTTTATCATTCTATAAGACATTTGCATCAATTGGAGAACATCATTAATTATGAAAAAATCACTAGAACATTAAGTTTGGTTCTTTTACCTACAGCTGTAACAGTTATTTAATTAGTAATAAAAACAACACCGCCTTACTATATTCCTAAAAAACATCATTAATCAAAAAACGAACTTTTATTATGAAAAATCAAAACTTCACCACCACTATTTCAGTAGATCAAAAACCTGCTGATGTATTCAAATCTATTCAGAACTTTCGAGGATGGTGGTCTGAACAAATTGATGGTAATACAGATATCCTCAACGAAACTTTTTTCTATCATTACAGCGATGTACACCTATGCAAAATAAAGCTAATTGAAAGTATTTCAAATGAAAAACTGGTTTATCATATCATCCAAAATCATTTCAGTTTTACCCACGATAAAAATGAATGGACCGACACAAAATTAGTTTTTGCTATTTCTATTGAAGATACAAAAACCAAAATTCAATTTACCCATGAAGGTCTGGTTCCTGATTATGAATGTTATGAAATTTGTTTTGAATCTTGGAAAAATTATATCAATAAAAGCCTTTTTAACTTTATTACTACAGGAAAAGGAAATCCTAATCCGCTAGAAGGTGATGGTTTCAATTCCGAAATCGTTAAAAAATGGAAATTAGATAACAATAACTAATGTTCTAAAGCAAACTTTCATATAACTAAAACCCCACTCGTTTGAGTGGGGTTTTGATTTTTTATCTATAACAATTGTGATTGTTTTGGTTTTTATCTCTTCAACGAGAAATGGGCTTTAAACTCTTTCATAACACCTTGTTCAGGGTATTCTACTCTAAACCAGTAAT
>VFQU01000487.1_pt1 | contig 35022 bp, 42 predicted proteins | sample 3512311 | NCBI WGS metagenome assembly VFQU01 (sample SAMN10412377, study PRJNA504923) | tailings metagenome | isolation source: Relicate 3 Philex TSF3 active mining site | place: Philippines: Tuba, Benguet | collected 2017-08-29
CGGAGGTCTCCCACAGAGAATGGTCGAGCACCTGCGGCGCGTTGACCTCCTGATAGTCCTCGTCGAGCCTGCGGCGCATGTAGGCTGTCAAGTTCTGGAACATCTTCCAGCCCTTGGCGTGCCAGAAGACGACGCCCGGTCCCTCCTCCTGAAAATGGAACAGGTCCATCTCGCGGCCGAGCCGGCGATGGTCACGCTTCTCGGCCTCTTCCAGCATGTGAAGATAGGCGTCGAGCTGCGCCTGCTCGGCCCAGGCCGTGCCGTAGATGCGCGTCAGCATGGCGTTGTTCGAATCGCCGCGCCAATAGGCGCCGGCGACCTTCATAAGCTTGAACGCGTTGCCGATCTGGCCGGTCGACGCCATATGCGGGCCGCGGCAGAGATCGAACCAATCGCCCTGATAGTAGATCTTGAGGTCCTGGTCGGCCGGGATCGCATCGATGAGTTCGACCTTGTAGGCCTCGCCCTTGTCGGCAAACACCTTGCGCGCCTCGTCGCGCGACCAGATCTGCCGCGTGAAGGGCCGGTTGCGCTGGATGATCTCCCGCATCTTCTTCTCGATCGCGGGGAAATCGTCCGGCGTGAACGGCGTGTCGCGCGCGAAATCGTAATAGAAGCCGTTTTCGATGACCGGGCCGATCGTCACCTGCGTGTCGGGCCAAAGCTCCTGCACCGCTTCGGCGAGCACATGGGCGGTATCGTGGCGGATCAGTTCGAGCGCGCGCGGGTCGTCGCGGGTCACGATCTCGACGGCGCCGGACCGGCCGATGGGCTCGGCGAGATCGCGCAGTTCGCCATCGAGCGCATAGGCGACGGACTTCTTCGCGAGCGATTTGGAGATGGATTCGGCAAGCGCCGTACCGGTCAACGCGGCGTCGTAGGCGCGGACGGAACCATCGGGGAATGTGAGAGAGATATCGGCCATGTCATGCTCCTATCCAGTCCCGCATACGAGCGCGGGTGGTCGATTGCGGCGCAAGCCTCGCGCCGCGGCGTTACCTAAAGGCGTTCGAGGGCGGCGTAAAGCCGCTCAGTGCCCACGTGGTTTCCGCGAGATTGCCCAGAGCCGCCACGGCGCCCACCACGCAAAGCGCGGTTCGAGGCGTTCAGGCACAAGATCGACGCCATGCGTGCCGCCTGGGCCACACCGCATGAACCGGAACAGCCCCATGAAGCCGCCATGCCACAGCCCGTGCCGCGCGATCGCTTCATAAGCGTATTCGGAGCAGGTCGGGAAATGCCGGCAGCCATTCCCGACGAAGCCTGAGAGCGTCAGCTGGTAAAGGCGCACGAAGGCGGTGCCGAGGATGCGGCCGGGCGTCCGGGGCCAGGGGCCGGAGAAGTTGCGGGACTTCATTCAAAACCTAGTCGCGCGAAGCTGCAAGCAGTCGGCGTGCGTGCTCGGTCAGCTCAGCTGCGGGGCCGGTTGCCGTTTGCCAAACGCGTGTGATGTTGACGTCGAAATATCCGTGCGCCAGACGGTTGCGTGTCCAGTAAGCCGCCACGAGTTGCGAAACATCGGCATCATCGCCTTTGTCGAAGGCTACGACATGTCGGGATGCCTCACCTATGCACTCGAGACAGCGGATCACGGCATCCTGGGTCTTGATGTCTCTTGCGAACGTCTGTTCGTCCAGGCCCTCCAAGTAAACCTGCATCCGCGTGCCCCACTCGACGATGTCGGACAGCCGCTCTCTCCGACTGCGAGGCTCGTTTGCCATCAGACAGGCCTGGAATCCGCCAGGATGCTCTCCAATGCGTGCGCGCGGATAGCGTCGTCCTCGCCCAGATCGACCCTGCACTGAAGCAGGGCCTCGAGCTCAATGGACAGCCGCCCGAGGTCGAAATAAGTGAGATCGCGCGATGGGTGGATAAGAATATCCACGTCGCTCTCCACCGTATCCTCTCCCCGTGCCACCGACCCGAATACGCGCGGATTGCTCACCGGATATTTCGCGATGATCGCCAGCACCTCGTCGCGGTGTTTTGCGAGGGCCTCGGAGGGGCGGAGCTTCGGGGTCATGCGGCTGCCTCGCGGCGGCGGGCCTCGACCTGGTCGATCGCATCGACGACGGCGTCGAAGGTCAGCATGGTGGAGGCGTGGCGCGCCTTGTAGTCGCGGACGGGCTCGAGGTAGCGCAGGTCGGCGAAGCGGCCTTCGGGCGGGGCGCCGTTTTCCTTGAGCATCCGGCGCATGGTCTCGCGCACCTCGCGCAACTCGCTGGCAGTCGCACCGACGACATTCTCGGCCATGATGGCGGACGAGGCCTGGCCGAGGGCGCAAGCCTTCACTATCTGGGCGAAGTCGGTAATCCGGTCGCCGTCCATCGCAAGGTCGACGGTCACCGTCGAGCCGCAGAGCTTGGAATGCGCGGTCGCCGTCGCGTCGGCATGATCAAGGCGGCCGATGCGGCCGATATTGCCGGCAAAGCCAAGAATTTTCGCGTTGTAGACGTCGTCGATCATGATGTTTCCAATCCGACCGAAAGGAGGGCCGGCGGTTCCGGTGGGCCGACTTTCAAAACCTCTCGCCGTCCATATATAATGGCTGCAGGTGATGAGCGGCAAGAATGGCCGCCGTCACATGCGCGAATGCACCCCATGTTCCGGGCAGACACACTGTTTCGTGATGCCCGGGAAGGCCGGTGGTCCGTTCAACTCGCTCCTCCGTAAGAGTGGAGCTACGGGAGACGCCTTTTCATGGATGCCATCATCAAGCCCTTTGCCGAGACGAGCGTTTCCGAGCGGGACAAGCAGGACCGTCCGAGCCTGCGCGAGGTGGAGGATGCGGTTCGCGTTCTGCTGCGATGGACAGGCGACGACCTTAACCGCGAAGGTCTGCTCGATACGCCGATGCGCGTCGCCAAGGCGTACCGCGAAATGTTCGAAGGGTATGACAAGGATCCGGCCGAGGAACTTGGTCGCACCTTCGAGGAGGTGGCCGGTTATGACGATATGGTCGTCTGCCGCGACATCGCGTTCCATTCGCATTGCGAGCACCACATGGTGCCGATCATCGGCAAGGCGCATATCGGCTACCTGCCGGACGGAAAGGTCGTCGGCCTGTCCAAGATCGCCCGTGTGGTCGACATCTTCGCGCGTCGCCTGCAGACGCAGGAGGCGATGACGGCGCAGATTGCCGGGTCGATCCAGGACGTGCTAAATCCGCGCGGCGTCGCGGTGATGATCGAGGCCGAGCACATGTGCATGGCCATGCGCGGCATCCGCAAGCAGGGCTCGACCACGCTGACGTCCACCTTCACCGGCGCCTTCCGCGACACTCCGGAAGAGCAGGTCCGGTTCATGATGATGGTGCGGGACGCGCGCGGCTGACGCTGCAGCGGCCTGCCTTCGAGGCCGCATATGACAGCGTTTCCACCCCCCTCTCCCGACAAGATGCAGCTCGAAGACGGTGCGACGCTCACGCCCCGCTTCGACCGTGACGGTCTCGTCACCGCGATCGTGACGGACGCGGAAGACGGCGAGCTTCTGATGGTCGGGCATATGAATGCCGAAGCGCTTTCCCTGACGATCGAGACCGGCCTCGCCCATTTCTGGTCGCGCTCGCGCCGGAGCCTTTGGAAGAAGGGCGAGACGTCCGGCAACATGCTCGACGTCATCGAAATGCGGGTGGATTGCGACCAGGATGCCGTGTGGCTGAAGGTCAGGGTCGGCGGGCATGCCGCCACTTGCCATACCGGCCGCCGATCCTGCTTTTATCGCCGTGTCGTCGCGGACGATGGGGCCGTCCGCCTCGAAACCGACACCGAGGTCCCGCTTTTCGACCCGAAGGCAGTCTACGGCTCGTCCTGACGTCGCATATCGGCCGTCGAGCGACAGGCTTTCATGATTTGGATACGCTGCAGGCGCATGCTGGTCAGCGGGGACGAGGAGCGGGGCAATGCTCGAATGGGCATCCTTCAGGGGGAAGCAGACGGCAGCGCTGGTCGCTGAACCTCCGGCTGCAGCCGGGTCCGTGAAGGCCGAAAAGCGGCAAGGCGTCGCGCTTGCGCTTGGCGGCGGTGCCGCGCGCGGCTGGGCGCATATCGGCGTGCTGCGCGCCTTCGAAGAAGCCGACATCCCCATCGACATGATCGCCGGAACGTCGATCGGGGCGCTGGTCGGCGGCTGCTATCTTGCCGGCAAGCTCGACGAGCTCGAGGAGTTTGCGCGCGGTCTCACCAAGCGGCGCGTCTTTGGCCTGCTCGACTTTCAGTTCGGCGGCAGCGGACTTCTGGGCGGCATGAAGCTCGACGCCCGCATGCAGGAGCATCTGCAGCATGTCAGCTTCTCCGATCTCGCAAAACCCTTCGTCTGCGTGGCGACCGAGATCCGCACTGGCCACGAGATCTGGCTGTCGGGCGGGTCGCTGATCACCGCGATGCGGGCGTCCTATGCGCTGCCGGGCGTCTTCGAGCCGGTCACCTGCAATGGGCGCGTGCTCGTGGATGGCGCGTTGGTCAACCCGGTGCCGGTCTCGGTCTGCCGGGCAAGCGAGCAGCCGCTCGTCGTAGCCGTCAACCTTCACTACGATTTGTTCGGCCGCGCGGCGGTCATCAAGCACACCGCCGACGTCGAGGCCTCGGCGGCCGGCGAGGCGCAAAAGTCGCCGCTCGTCATCGACCGCGGCAAGGGCGCGCGCGAGTCGCGGCTCGGGATAACCGGCGTCATGGTCGAGGCCTTCAACATCATCCAGGATCGCATTTCGCGGGCGCGGCTTGCCGGCGACCCGCCGGACCTGTCGCTGCAGCCGAAGCTCGGCCATATCGGCCTGACGGAGTTCTATCGGGCCGACGAGTTGATCCGACTCGGCTACGAGTCGGCCATGGGCCAGATGAGCGAACTGAAGCGCCTGCAGATGGTGCTCGCCTGAAACGAAAACGCCGCGCACGAAGCGCGGCGTCCTCAATCATCAGTCGACAGCGATCAGTCGCGGCGGATCAGCAGGCTCGCGAGCAGCCCGATGACTGCGATGCCGACGACGGCTGCTGCCGTCGTGGTCGCTGGATTGTCGCGCAAGGTCTGGCCGTAGCTGCGGGCCTGGCGACGGAACAGCGGGAACGAGCGCTGCACCTGCGCCCAGACGTCGTCGAAGATGTCGGCAGCGCCGTCGCGGACGTCGTCATACGCGTCGTGGCCGCGGCGGGCGGCGGACTTGCGCAGTGTGCGCACTTCCTTTGTGAGCTGGGCGACGCGATCTTCGAGATCGTCGCGGAAGTCTGAGACAGAGCGGCTCATGGTCAATCACCCCTTGGATTTCGGAAAGGTTCGGGCGCAGAACGAGCGCGGAGGGGGTCGGGTTCCACGAAGCGCTAAAACAGCTTGAGCTGTGCGGGTTGCGGCGGCGCTTCCTCCTGCAGAGGCTCGGCCAGCGGCTCCTGCAGGTCCGGCCCGGCCGCGGCGACCTTGTTGACCTTCTGAGAGACCGGGATGGCTTCGAAGAAGCCGTCCTCGACGGGCTGCAGAAGCGGCGCGATGTCGGTGACGTCGAAATCCACGCAGTCGAGCCAGCGCTCGTGATCCTGCGGCCGGATGACGACCGGCATGCGGTCGTGGATCGCCGACACCGGTGCCGAGGGTGTCGTCGTCATGATCGCCGCCGTGTCGATCTCCGACCCGCCGGGCTCCAGCCAGGTTTCCATGAGCCCGCCAAAGGCAAGCGGCGAACCGTCGCGCGGGCGGATCCAGAACGGGTAGGACTGGCCGTCCGGGCCCTTCCGCCATTCGTAGAAGCCGCTTGCCGGGACAAGCACGCGGCGGCGCTTCAGCGCGTTGCGGAAAGCGTTCTTCTCGGCGGCCGTCTCGGCGCGGGCATTGATGAGGAGCGGAAAGCCCTTCATGTCCTTCAGCCAGGACGGCAGGAGCCCCCATCGCACCAGCAGCGCCTCGCGACCCGGCAGGTTCGAGCCCGGCTCGCGACCGACGGCGCGGACGACGATGATCGGCTGTGTCGGCGCGATGTTGTAACGGGGCGGAAACGGCACTTCGAAGTCGACGACGCCGAACAGCTCGGCGATCTCGCGCGGCGTCTGGGTCAGGGCGAAGCGGGCGCACATCGTCGGCTTGCATCTTCCGGTCGGGTCGGTTCGGGTCTATGGCACGCCTCAATATCGTGGTGCCGGAGGCGGATCGCAATGCAGCCGACAGTCCCCATCGAAGCCGTGTCGATGATCGTGCGCGATGGCGAGCGCTTCCTGCTGGTGCGCCGGGGGCGACCGCCGGCCTTCGATCTCCACGCCTTTCCCGGCGGGCGCGTGGAGCCCGGCGAGACGCTGGAGGACGCCGCAAGGCGCGAGCTTTTCGAGGAAACCGGGCTCGTCGCCGGACCGGTCCGCCTGCACGAGACCATCGTGCTCGAGGCCGAGCACCCGGACACACGCCGCTTTCGACTGCATGTCCATCTGGCAGACGGCGCGACGGGAACGCTGGCCGCCGGCGACGACGCCGCCTCGGCCGGATGGTATTCGCTCGACGAGATGGCGGGCATCGCGGTGACGGCGTCGACGCTTGCCATGGTGCGGGCGATCGTCGGGGACGACTGAGCCGCCTTGCGCTCGCCTGAATCGGCGGCGATAAGCGCAGGCATGGTGGGTGGGCATATCTCCAGAATCGCGGTCGCGGTGTCGCTGCTCGTTGCGCAGCCGATGGTCGCGCGCGCGGCGGAAGCGCCCTTTGAAGCCCAGCTCCTGCGTCTCGCCGAAGTGCTCGGCTCGCTGCACTTCCTGCGCAATCTGTGCGGCGAGGAGAGCGAGGAATGGCGCGAGAAGATGGAGCAGCTGATTCGCGCCGAGGCGGCCGAAGAGGCGCGGCAGGCGCGTTTCGTGGCGCATTTCAACCGGGGGTATCAGGCCTTCGAGACGAGCTATCGCAGTTGCACGCCCTCCGCGGTGGAGGCGATTGCCCGCTATATGCGTGAAGGAGAACGGATTTCCCGCGATGTGGCGCTGCGCTACGGGAATTAATCTCCGGTTTACGATTGCAGCAATCGCGTCGTGCAACCGTGGCTGGCTGTGCTACAGATATTAACGGGACATTAAAGGGAACGCTCGAATGCCGCGAAACGCGGCCTGCCCGGGCGAGTGGGATGAGCACATGGAACAAGCGGCAACCGACATCGAGGCCATGATCCGCGAGGAGAAGCGTCTGACGGCCGTCGAGAGCCATTGCGAGGCGTGGGCGGAAACCGTTTCCGCCGGCATCGAGCCGGAGATCATCGCCGAAGCCGCGCTTGCAACCGCGCTTGCCGAGCTCGTCCGCAGCCGTGGCGAGGACGCCGCACTTACGCTTCTCGACAAGATGCGCGACCGCACGCGGGCCGGCGAGTTCGAGCCGTTCGTCCACGTGCATTGAGCGCAGTCGGGGCCATGGCCGGTTTCGGGCATAGCCTTCTGACACGCGGACGGGCCCTTCTGCTCGTCTTCGTCGTTGCCACGTCGGGCGCTTCCGCCCAGCCACAGGCCCCTTCCCCCGACGCTCCCAACTACACGGTTCCCCTGCCCGATCCGATCCGGCGGCCGTCGCAGCCCGACACCGGCGCTTCGGACCCTGCCGATGATACCGTGCCATCGGTCTCCGAGGTCCTCTACGATCCGGCGCTGCTGCCCGAGCCCGTAAGGCGGCTGCGCCAGCGCATTCTCGACGCCGCGGCAGCGGGGGAGCCCGAAGCGCTGCGGCCCTGGCTTTCGACCGGCGAAGAGGCGACCCAGCTTTCCTTCGGCGAAGCTCCGGAAGACCCGATCGAATTCCTGATCGGCCTGTCGGGCGACATGCAGGGTCAGGAAATCCTCGCCATCCTCTACGAGGTGCTCGACAGCGGCTATGTCGTGCTCGACAAGGGCACGCCGAACGAGCTCTACGTCTGGCCGTATTTCTATGCGGTCGCGCTCGAGGAGCTGACGCCGCGACAGAGGGTAGAGCTCTTCAAGCTGGTCACGGCCGGCGACTATGAAGAGATGAAGCTCTACGGCAGCTACATCTTCTACCGTGCAGGCATTAGCGCGGAAGGCTCCTGGCGCTTCTTCGTAGCCGGCGACTAGACTTTGACTTTGCCGCGTATCCGGACGGTGAACCGGTACCCACTTCACCTGGAAATGCTCTAGGCCGGCAGCGCCTCGGAGAAGAGCGCGGGCTCGCCGGTCGAGGGCGTGACGATCTCGCCTTCCCACATCACGCGACGGCCGCGCACCACCGTGCCCACAGGCCAGCCCGTCACCTCGCGCCCGTCATAGGGGGTCCAGCCCGCGCGCGAGCCCTGCTCGGCATTGGTGATGGTGTGGCGGCGCTTCAGGTCGACGATGGTGAAGTCTGCATCGTAGCCGGCCGCGATGCGGCCCTTGCGGGCTAGGCCGAAGAGGCGGTTCGGGCCGTGGCTCGACAGGTCGACGAAGCGCTCCAGCGTAAGCCTGCCGGCATTCACGTGGTCGAGCATGATCGGCACCAGCGTCTGCACGCCGGTCATGCCGGATGGCGAGGCCGGATAGGGTTTCGCCTTTTCTTCGAGCGTATGTGGCGCGTGGTCGGAGCCGAGCACGTCGATCACCCCACGTCCGATGCCGCCCCAAATCCCGTCGCGATGGCGGGCGGCGCGCACCGGCGGGTTCATCTGGATCAGCGTGCCGAGGCGCGCATAGTCGTCGGCCGTCAGTGTCAGATGGTGGGGCGTCGCCTCGCAGGTCGCGACATCCTTGTGATGCTGGAGATAGTCGATCTCCTCGGCCGTCGAGATGTGAAGCACGTGGATGCGCGCGCGGGCCTTGCGGGCAATCGCGACAAGGCGCTGCGTGCAGGTCAGCGCCGCGATCTCGTCGCGCCAGACGGGATGCGAGGAGGCATCGCCCTCGACGCGCTCGCCGAGGCGCTCGCGCAGGCGGAACTCGTCCTCCGAATGGAAGGCTGACCGGCGACGGGTGTTCCTCAGGATCGCCTCGACGCCGGAATCGTCTTCGACGAGGAGGTCGCCGGTGGACGAGCCCATGAAGACCTTGATGCCGGCAGCGCCCGGCAGGCGCTCCAGCTCGCCGATTTCGGCCGCGTTTTCCCGCGTGCCGCCGACCCAGAAGGCGAAGTCGCAATGCATGCGGTGGCGGGCGCGGGCGACCTTGTCGGCAAGCGCCGCCTCGCTGGTGGTCTCCGGCTTCGTGTTGGGCATTTCGAAGACGCAGGTAACGCCGCCGAGCACGGCCGCGCGGCTGCCGGTCTCCAGATCCTCTTTGTGGGTCGGGCCCGGCTCGCGGAAATGGACCTGGCTGTCGATGACGCCCGGCAGCACGTGAAGGCCGGCGCAGTCGATGATCTCGCCGGCCGAGGCGCGGGAGAGATCGCCAAGCGCGGCGATGCGGCCGTCGACGATGCCGACGTCGCGTGGGGCGACGCCATCATGATTGGCGACGATGCCGCCCTTGAGGATGAGGTCGAATGTCTGCGCCATGATCGCGGCCTTGCCCCCTTGATGCTGGCGGCTTACGTAATGGCCCTGGACTTTGCAACCCGGTCAGGCTCATGCCCATCGCACGATTGAGCGGCCGCGCCCTGCTGCGCATCTCAGGGCCGGACGCCGAGCATTTTCTGCAGAACCTCGTCACGACGGACCTCGACCGGCTCGAAGCCGGCCAGGCGCGTCCGTCTGCGCTTCTGAGCCCGCAGGGCAAGGTGATGTTCGACTTCCTGATCTCGCGCGTCGACGACGGCTTCGTCATCGACTTGCCGACCGCGCTGGCGGCAGATTTCGCCAAGCGCCTGACGATGTACAAGCTGCGCGCCAAGGTGGTCATTTCCGAGCCGGAAGAATCGGTTGTAGCCGTTTCCTGGGATGGTGATTCAGCAGGCGAAGGCTGGCTCGTCGATACGCGCTTTCCAGCCGATGCCTGTGTTGCACGGCGTTACGGGGTGGCGGACGCTGACGCGGGCGAGGCGGACTGGCACCGGCTTCGCATCGCGCATGGCGTCGCCGAAAGCGGCAGCGATTTCGCCGCAGGCGACGCCTTTCCGCATGACATCCTCTACGACTTCAATGGCGGCGTCGGCTTCAAGAAGGGCTGCTTCGTCGGCCAGGAAGTCGTCTCGCGCATGCAGCATCGCGGCACAGCGCGCCGGCGCGTGCTGACGGTCACGGGCTCGACCGACCTGCCGGAAGCCGGCAGCCCGATCGAGGTCGATGGCCGGCCGATCGGCACCCTCGGCACCGTGGACGGCCCGCGCGGCCTCGCAATCCTGCGGATCGACCGCGCCAAGGCGGCGATGGACAAGGGCATGGCAATCAAGGCCGGCGATGCCGACCTCGCGCTGACCATCCCAGCCTGGGCCGGCTATGGCTTCCCGGAAGCCGCATCGGAGCAGGACGAAGGCTGATGCCCGACCGGCCCGGAGCACCGGCTCGTGCCTGGCAACGCATGATGTCCGGCCGCCGGCTCGACCTGCTAGACCCCTCGCCGCTCGACATCGAAATCTCCGACATCGCGCACGGGCTTGCCCGCGTCTCGCGCTGGAACGGGCAGACGCGCGGCGACCACGCCTTCTCGGTCGCGCAGCATTCGCTGGTCGTGGCCGATATCGTCGACCGGATCGAGCCGGATGCGCCCGTGCGCCTCAGGCTCGCGGCTTTGCTGCACGACGCGCCGGAATACGTCATCGGTGACATGATCTCGCCCTTCAAGGCGGTTGTCGGCGGCGGCTACAAGGCGGTCGAGGGGCGGCTACAGCAAGCGATCCATCTGCGCTTCTCGCTGCCGGCGGTACTGCCCGAGACCGCGCGCAAATGCATCAAGCGCGCCGATCAGTACGCGGCCTATTTCGAGGCCACCCGGCTGGCCGGCTTCGAGGACGGCGAGGCCGTGCGCTATTTCGGCCGGCCGAAGGGGATCGCGGCCGACAGCCTCGACCTCGAGCCGCTACCCGCCAGCATCGTGCAGACGCTATTCATCGAGCGGTTCGAACAACTCGACGCGAGCCGCTGATCACCGACTTGCCCGAAGCGCGACCGGCATGCTTATTTAAACCGGTTCGCATGGGAGGGTTTAAGTGCGACCGACAGGATTTTTCACGCGGTTCCTGATCGCGGCGGTCGTCGTCACCGGCCTGGTCGCGCCGGCCGCGGCCAATGACGGGCGTGCGGTGCAGACGCTTGCGACATGGTACCGGATGGTGCTGGAGCTGGTCCGTCATACGCCAACCTATTCGCCGCCAGTCGCGAGCCGCTCCTTCGCCTATCTGGGCGTCACAGCTTTCGAGGCGGTGGCGTCGGGCGATCCGAGACTCGTTTCGCTTGCCGGCCAGATCAACGGCCTGACGGCGCTGCCAGATCGCGAAGCGGGTGCGCATGACGAGGCGCTGGTTCTGCACGGCGCGATGATCGCCGGCGTGAACGCCTTTTTCGGCAATACCGGCCCGACGGGTCAGCGCGCGCTGGACGCGATCGAGCGGCGGCTGATGGAGCGGCTGTCCGAGGGCGTCGCTGCGGACGTCGCCGAGCGTAGCCTTGCCCATGGACGGGCGATCGCGGACCATGTGCTTGCCTGGTCGATCGACGATGGCGGCGCGGTCGTCGAGAACATGGGCTTTCCATTGGAGTTCACGCTGGGCACGCAGCCAGGTGCCTGGGTACCGACCAGCCTGGTTCGCCAGCAGCAGATGCCGCTCCTGCCCAATTGGGGCGACAACCGGCCCTTCGCGATGCCTGAAGGCAATGCCTGCCCCCTGCCACCGCCGCCGGCCTATAGCGAGGAGCCGGGCTCCGTGTTCTACGCCGAGGCCAGGGAAGTATACGACACGGTCAACGCGCTCACGCCAGAGCAGCGCACCATCGCGCGCTTCTGGTCGGACGATCCGATGCTGTCACCGACGCCGCCCGGCCACTGGATCAATATCGCCATGATCGTTCTGGAGGCTGAGGAGGCCGATGCCGCCCGGTTCGCCGAGACGATGGCGGTTCTGGGTGTCAGCCTCGCCGACAGCTTCATCGGCTGCTGGCATTCGAAGTTCGAATACGATCTCCTGCGGCCGGTCACCTACATCAAGCGTCACATCGACCCGGCGTGGGAGCCGATCCTGATCACGCCGCCCTTCCCCGAATATCCGAGCGGCCATTCCACCCAGTCGGGTGCGGCCGGCGCGGTGCTGACGCATCTCTTCGGCCAGGGCTACGCCTTCTCGGACACGACCCACGAGGATGACGGGCTCGCTGCACGCACCTATGCGAGCTTCGACGCCGCGGCACAGGAAGCGGCAATCTCGCGGCTTTATGGCGGGATCCACTTCCGCGCCGCGATCGAGCGCGGGCTCGATCAGGGCGCGTGCATCGGCGCGCATGCCGCCGCACTGACGACGCGCGCGCCATGAGGACCATCGCGCTTTCCATCCTTGCCGTCGCCTTCGCGATGTCGTCGGCAGCAGCAGAACCGGTGACGCCGCGCTTCGTGGCGGAGACAGAGGCGGCGGGCATCAACCACGTCTTCGAAGGCGAGTGGGAGTACATGGTCGGTGGCGGCGCGGCGTCGTTTGATTGCGATGCCGACGGCTTTCCCGACCTGTTCCTGGCAGGCGGATCGGCGCCCTCGCGCTTCTATCGCAATGCGAGCACGCAAGGCGGTGCGCTATCGTTCGCGGAAACGGAGAGCGGGCTCGAGCTCGACGCGGTCACCGGCGCCTATCCGCTCGACGTGGACGGCGACGGCAACGTCGATCTCGTGCTTCTGCGCGTCGGCGAGAACGTCGTCATGCGCGGCCTCGGCGGCTGCCGCTTCGAGCGCGCCAACGAGGCATGGGCTTTCGATGGCGGTGACGCATGGTCGACCGCCTTCTCGGCGACGTGGGAGAAGGGGCAGGACTGGCCGACGCTGGCCGTTGGCAACTACATCGACCGGCGCGAGGACATGTTTCCCTGGGGATCGTGCACCGACAACTGGCTGCACCGCCCTGCAGGCGCAGATCGATTTGCGCCACCGCTGGCGCTGACGCCGAGCTACTGCACGCTTTCGATGCTGTTTACCGACTGGGACCGCTCCGGCCGGCAGGATTTGCGCGTCTCAAACGATCGCGAATACTACAAGGGCGGGCAGGAGCAGCTGTGGCATGTGCCGCCCGGCGCGCCGCCTGCGCTCTACACGGCCGAGGAAGGCTGGCAGCGCCTGCGCATCTGGGGGATGGGCATCGCCTCGCTGGACCTGACCGGCGACGGATATCCCGAGTTCTTTCTGACCAGCATGGCCGACAACAAGCTGCAGACGCTGAAGGAGGTGCCGGCCGATGGCGCGCCGAAGCCGGTCTATTCTGACGTGGCGTTCGCCCGCGGCGTGACGGCCCACCGGCCCTATGCGGGTGGCGAGGTCAAGCCGTCGACGGCCTGGCACGCCGACTTCCAGGACGTGAACAATGACGGTCTCGCCGACCTGTTCGTCGCCAAGGGCAATGTCTGGGAGATGCCGGACTTCGCGCAGCGCGATCCGAACAATCTGCTGGTGCAGCGCGAGGACGGCAGCTTCGTCGAGATGGGCGAAGAGGCGGGCGTCGCCTCCATGCTGACCGGGCGCGGCGGGGTGCTTGCCGATTTCAATCTCGACGGGCTCGTCGATATCGTCGTCGTCAACCGGCACGGGCCGGCTGAACTCTGGCGCAACGACACGCCCGACGCTGGCCACTGGGTGCAGCTGCGCGTAACGCAGGCTGGCGCGAACCGGGACGCCGTCGGCGGGTGGATCGAGGTGAAGACCGGCGAGCGCGTCCAGCGGCGCGAGATCACGGTGGGCGGCGGCCATGTCTCCGGCCAGCACGGTTTCTGGCATTTCGGCCTCGGCACGGCCGAAACGGCAGAAATCCGTGTCATCTGGCCGGACGGCGAGGAAGGCCCATGGCAGGCGGTCGATGCCGACGGGCTCCATCGCATCGAGCGCGGGTCGGCTCCGTCGGTCTTCGCGCCCGGCTGACGGGACTTAGCGGCCCTGCTTTTCCAGCCGGTCGAGGAACCAGCGCGTCAGGCGCACCCAGACCTCGTCGCCCTCGCCCGCATCCTCGACGCCATGTTCGAGATTGGGGTTGTCGTTGACCTCGATGACGACGACGCCGTGCGGCGTCTCCTTCAGGTCGACGCCGTAGAGGCCGTCACCGATGCAGCGCGCGGCGCGGACGGCCGTCTCGACCACGTCGGCGGGTGCGGTCTTCAGGCTGAAGGACTTGAAGCCGCCTTCGTCGGGCTTTCCGGCGCGGTCGTGATTGACGATCTGCCAGTGCTTCTTGGCCATCAGATACTGGACGGCGAAAAGAGGCTGGCCGCCCAGCACGCCGATGCGCCAGTCGAAATCGGTCGGCATGTAGCGCTGGGCGACGAGCAGGTCCGAGTCCTCCAGCCATTTCACGGCGAGCGACTTCAACTCCTCGAAATCGTTCGCCTTCTTGACGCCGCGCGAAAACGCGCTGTCGGGGATCTTCAGCACCAGCGGGAATCCGAGCGTATCGGCTGCCATCTGCAGATCCGCCTCGCCGGCGATCATGACGGTGTCGGGCACCGGCACCTTGTTCGTCACCATCAGCTCGTTGAGGTAGACCTTGTTGGTGCAGCGGATCATCGACAGAGGATCGTCGATGACGGGCATGCCTTCCTGCTGCGCGCGGCGCGCGAAACGGTAGGTGTGGTTCGAGATCGCGGTCGTCTCACGGATGAAGAGCGCGTCGTAATTCGCAAGCTTGGCAAGATCCTTCTTGCCGATCGGCTCGACCTCGACGCCCATCTTCGTAGCGATGCGCGACCAATGCTTGAGCGCGCCGATCGAGGATGGTGGCAACTGCTCCTGCGGATCGACCAGCGTGGCGAATGAATAGCGCGCCGGCGTGCGGGTCTTGTTGTCGCGCCACTCGCGGCTCGTGTAGCCATCGAGCGCCACGACGAAGCGCTGCTTCTCGTCGGCATTCATGCGCGTCAGCGGCAGGAAACCGATCTTCGTGATCGAGGCCCATTGGCCGTTGTCGCGGATCGCGACCTCGAGCGCAGGCGCGCGGAACCAGTCGAAGAGCAGGCGCGAGAAGCGGTCCCAGGCCTTGGCCGGGCCGTTGCCGAAGAACACGGCCACGCGGGTCGGGAAAGCCCCGCCAAGCTCCTTGCGCGAGCGGTTGAGCGCCTGCTCCAGTTCCGGCAACGCGTTCTCGTAAAGCTTCTTTTCCGACAGGTCGATCATCGTCTCGACCGACGGAATCACCCGGTGGCCGCGCGAGCCGGCGAGCAGCGAAGCGTAGTAGCCGCGGCTCTGGTAGGCGTAGCTTGCGGACAAATTGATGATCTTCGGCCGCTGTGCGCGAAAGAGTGCGGGATGCGCGAGATAGTCCCGGTTGGTGATGATCTTGTGGGGCGTGGCGTGCTCGTCCAGATCGCTGCGACGGCCGGTGAGGATAACCCAGGTCATTGTGTCCGCTCGTCTCCCAGGACCACCGCCGCGCGCAGGCTCGGACGACCGAACTGCGCCATGTTCATGAAGATGGAGTAAGGCACCGGAATGCTCGCGGCGTCGGCCGCTGTTTCGCCGCGCTCATCCTCGACCCAGGGATCGTGGATCACGATGTGGGCGCCGTCATCGCCGATCGCCAGCACCCAGTGCGGCACCTTCTTGCCGAACATCAGGTACCCGGAGACCAGCACCATCACGAGCTGCCCCTTGGCCAGTGCGGCGCGCAGATCGTCGAGCGTGAAGGCGCGCAGATTGATCGGGATCGCGTGGCGGTCGGCGCGCTCGCGAAAATCGATCTGCGCCAGCTGCATGACGCGGCGCTTCTCGTTGTCGCGGACCGACTGCAGGAAGAGCGGACCTTCGATCGACACGAAGATTTCGGTAGACAGCCCGATGTCATGCGCGGCGACAGCGATGCCGAAGGGCTCGCAGCCGCCGGGGCCCGACATCATGAAGACGGTCGTCGCCTCGCGCCACAGGCGGATTTCCTTGACGGGGTCCGGCACGAAATTCGGGTCGAAATGGCCCTTGGCCATCATGATGCAACAGGGGCCGCAGGTGAAATCTGCGGTCTGCTCGTAATAGGGCACGCCGCCCGCCTGCGTGCCCTCGCCGCGCAGAATCTTCTCGAAGCGCAGCGCGGTCGCGCCGTCCTCGTAATAGCCGGTGTGGCTGCCGATCTGGTGGTAGCCGTTGCGCAGATAGAGTTCGAGCGCGCGCGGATTGTCCTCGCGCACCTCGAGGCGCAGCAGCAGGCAATCGCTGCGAAAGGCAGCGGTTTCGGCGGCCTTGAGCAGTTCGCGCCCGAGGCCCGAGCCAGCGGCCACCGGATCGACGGCGATGGAATAGAGCCGCGCGACGCCGCTGCCCTTGCGATAGAGCACGACGAAATAGCCGACGATGCGGCCTTCGATTTCCAACACGTTGACGTCGGCCGTTTCGCGGTCGATCAGCGTGCGGAAGGAGCGTCTGGACAGGCGGTCATGGACGAAGACGCGCGTCTCGATCTCGACGAGCCTGTCGATATCGGCGGCTTCGGCCTCGCGTATTTCGGCCATTGCGGCGTTTCGTTCCCGTAGAAGGCGTCTGCTTTTTTGCTTCGACTGAAGCCTGCGTGTCGCCTTCCCGCCGCGCAAGCACGAAAATCGTCAACGCTCCGCAATTGAGGCTGAATTTTGACGCCATGCAAGGACTGCCCCATTCTGGCCTTTCGGGTCTGTCACCGGATGATCATGCGCCATCTGCCCTTCGTCCTCCTCCTGCCTGCCCTGCTGATTCTCGGCAATTCCGGAGCGTCCGCTCAGAGCTGTCAGGGCCGGGTCGCAGTCGCCTATGGCGATACGCTGTCGGACATTGCACGCCGGTGCGGAACGAGCGTCGAGCGCATCGTCGGCGCCAATCCGGGCCTGCGGCCGGATCGCCTGCGCGCGGGCAGCGTCATTGCCGTCCCCGGCCGCACGCTGCCGACGCAGCAGCGGCAGATCGGGCGCCGGCTCGTCGAGCGTGCGCCGTCGTCCTACGGCACCGGCATTTCCGGCATGGTCGACATCAATCGTCCCCGCGTCCTCAACCAGCCGCCGGCGGCCGGACCAAGACTTGCTCCGGTGCCCTATGGGATGCGGCCGGCGGGCGCGCCGCCCATCGATCCCAACCTGCCGCCGTCTCCCTTTCGTCGCTGAGAGTTCAGCGAAATCGAAGGGATCATCCATCCTATTCATTTTACTTGATCGCCGCCGCGGCTAATGTGGAGCCTCTTCAAAAGGCACTTCCCGCATGGCAATCGCAGCCCCCTCCTCTCGGTCCTCCGTCCCCTGGCTGCTGATTATCTGCGGCTGCCTGATCGCCGCGATAACGTTCGGCCCGCGCTCTGCGATGGGCTTCTTCCAGTTGCCGATGCTGGCCGAAAAGGGCTGGGACCGCACCACATTCGGGCTCGCCATGGCGATCCAGAACCTGTTCTGGGGGCTCGGACAGCCCTTCTTCGGCGCCATCGCCGACAAATACGGCACCTGGCGCGTGCTCGCCCTGTCGGCGCTTCTCTATGGCGGCGGGCTGTGGATGATGGCGGTCGCCGATGCGCCGATCTGGCTGCATATCGGCGGCGGCGTGCTCGTCGGCCTCGGCGTCGCTTCGGGCTCGTTCACGATCGTGCTGGCCGCCTTTGCCCGCAACACGCCTCCCGAGAAGCGCTCGCTCGTCTTCGGCATCGGCACGGCGGCGGGCTCCGCCGGCATGTTCGCCTTTGCGCCGCTCAGCCAGGGCCTGATCCAGGCAGTCGGCTGGTCGGATGCGCTGGTGTGGCTCGGCGTGATGATGCTGATCATTCCGGTGCTGGCAATCCCGCTCGTCGGCAACTCGTCGAGCGGATCGGTCAAGCAGGCCGAATACAAGCAGACCATGGCCGAAGCGCTGCGCGAGGCTTTCGCGCACAAGAGCTATCTCCTGCTGGTGGCCGGCTTCTTCGTCTGCGGCTTCCACGTCGCCTTCATCACCGCGCACTTTCCGGCCTATATCGGCGATCTCGGTATCGCGCCGACCTATGCGGTGCTGGCGCTGGCGCTGATCGGGTTTTTCAACATCATCGGGTCGCTTGCCGCCGGTATCATCGGGCAGACGAAGCCGAAGCCGATGATGCTGGTCTTCATCTATCTGGCGCGTTCGGTCGCGATCACTGTCTTCCTGCTCGTGCCGGCCTCGGCAACGACGGTCATCGTCTTTTCGATCGTGATGGGCCTGCTCTGGCTGTCGACGGTACCGCCCACGAACGGGCTTGTCGCCGTCATGTTCGGCACGCGCCATCTCGGCCTGCTCGGCGGCCTCGTCTTCCTGTCGCACCAGATCGGCTCGTTCCTGGGCGTCTGGCTCGGCGGCTATCTCTACGACAATTTCGGCAGCTACGATCCGGTCTGGTGGATCGGTGTGCTGCTGGGGCTGGTCGCGGCAGTGCTGCATTGGCCGATCGCAGAGCGCCCGGTCGACCGGCCGGCAGCCGTGCCGGCCGAATAGGCCTCAGCGCGGCGCGAGATTGCCGATCGGGAAAATCGAGCAGGTTTCTGTCCCCATTGCGAGCAGCCTGCCGCTGCCGTCCTTGAGCGTTGCCTCGGAGACTGCGACGGTGCGGCCGCGATGGACGACGCGGCCTTCGCAGACGACTTCGCCGGTCTTAGGCGAGATCGGCCGCGTCAGGTTCACCTTGTACTCGATCGTCGCATAGCCCTCGCCTGCGGCCAGCGTCGTGTGCACCGCACAACCGAGGGCGGAATCGAGGATGGTGCCGGCCCAGCCGCCATGGACGCCGCCGAGCGGATTGAGATGCCGCTCCGACGGCAGGCCGCGGAAAACGGCACGGCCCTCGGACACCTCCGTGATGCCGAAATTCATGCGCACGCCGATCGACGGCGCTGGATAGAGCCCCTGCATCATCCGGGTGAGGAGGTCGAGGCCGGAATAGCGGGCAAGTTCCTCATGCGGGATGGAGCCTATGCCCAGCGGCGACATATAGCCCGGGAAGAGTTCGACCTCGCTCATGCGTCATCCTTTCCATCTTCGTTCGTGCGCTCGAGAGCGGCCAGAAATGCGCCACGTGCCTCGGGTTCGTCCTGCCCGCGCGGTTCATAGACGTGGCGCGCGAAGAAGTAACCGGTCAACCGGAACGCCGCATTCACGTCGCCGGCACCCGCCCGCGTCGCCGGCCCCGGCTTGAGGAATTCCGGTAGCGCCAGAAGCTTGTCCGCCCAGGGCGCGCCGGCGTCACGCGAGATTGCGCGGCCCGTTTTGGGTGAGACATAGATGAGATCCTCGCGCACGCCGGTCGCCGCGCAGCGGGCGAGATCGAGGCCGAATCCCAGTTCGTCGAGCACCATCAGCTCGAAACGCGCCATCAGCTCGCCGGCGAGTCTCGTGTCGTCGAGGTGTTCGATGACGAGGCCGAGTGTCGTGTAAAGGACCTCGTGGGGATCGCGCTCGGGCAGGAGGCGGAGATGGGAAGCGACCATCTGGAGGCCGAAGACGGCCGCGCGGCTCTGCATCAGACGGGCGGCATTCAGTTCCAGAGGCTCGATCTGAAACGTGCCGAGATGCTCGTCGAGCCGCGCCCACCAATGCGTCTCGACCCGGTTGCCGGGCTGCAGCAGCGGCTGCATGCGACGCGAGCGCCCTCCCCGCACCAGCCCCAGATGCCGCCCGCGCTTGCGAGTCATCACCTCGACGATCGCACTCGTCTCGCCATGGCGCCGAACGCCCAGGATGATCGCCTCGTCACGCCATTCCATGGGCGCTATTCGTCAAAAAGGTCGGCATGCGTGCCGGCCCGGACGAAGATCACCGTGCCGGTGCGGCTCGACTCGTCCAGCCGATAGGCGAGCAGGAAATCGCCGCCAATATGGCATTCACGATGGCCTTGCCAATCGCCCTTCAGCGGATGGTCGAGCCATTCGGGTCCGAGCGGCGCATCGTTGGCGATGAGGAGCAGCATCACCTCCTTCAGACGGTGCATGTCGAACCGGCCCGAACGCGACAGCCGCTCCCAGTCCTTGGAAAAGGCACGGGTATAGTCGGCGGCGCGAGGCGCAGCCGCCCGCCTAGCGTCCGCGCTCTTCTTCAAGCGCTTTGATCATCGCATCGGCATCGGCAAAACGCGCCTTGCGGGCCGCGATCATGCGGTCCGCATCGGCCATGGCATCGCGCGTTGCCGTATTGGGGACTTTCAGCTCGAGCGGGAACGCCTGGTCGGCAACGATCCGGCGCAGGAGAATGCGGACGGCGTCAGACACCGACAGACCCATGGCTTCGAGGGCGACGGTTGCGTCCTGCTTGGTCTGTTCGTCCACACGGACATGCAGCATCGAGTTTCGCGCGGTCATCGGCGATCTCCTTCGCCGAGCAATCTGTATCTCATTTGAGATACAGTCAAGTCAGCGCGGGAAATCCAGGCCCATCTCGCGGTAGCGTTCCGGGTCGTCGTCCCAGTTCTCGCGGACCTTGACGAAGAGGAAGAGGTGGACGGGCTGTTCGAGAATTTCCGTCAGCTCCTGGCGCGCGGCCTGGCCGATGGCGCGGATGGTCTCGCCCTTGTGGCCGAGCACGATCTTCTTCTGGCTGTCACGCTCGACATAGATGACCTGCTGGATGCGCACGGAGCCGTCCTTGCGCTCTTCCCAGCTTTCGTTCTCGACATGCGAGGAATAGGGCAGCTCCTGGTGCAGGCGCAGGAACAGCTTTTCGCGCGTGATTTCGGCTGCAAGCTGGCGCATCGGCAGGTCGGAGAGCTGGTCTTCCGGATAGTACCATGGGCCTTCCGGCAGCCTTTCGCCAAGCCAGTCGAGAATGTCGTCGCAACCCGACCCGGTCAGCGCCGAGACCATGAAGGTGCGCTCGAAGGCCACCTTCTCGTTGGCTGCCGAAGCCAGTTCGAGGAGCTTTTCGGGACGGACCTGGTCGACCTTGTTGAGGATCAGGACCTTCGGCTGGCGCACGTCTGCAAGGCGATCGAGGATGGCGGCCGCATCGCCCTTGATGCCGCGTTCGGCATCGATCAGCAGCATGACGAGATCGGCATCCTTGGCACCGCCCCACGCGGTCGTGACCATCGCCTCGTCGAGGCGGCGCTTCGGGCGGAAGATGCCGGGCGTGTCGACGAAGACGATCTGCGCCTGCCCGTGGGTCGCGATGCCGCGCACGATGGCGCGGGTGGTCTGCACCTTGTGCGTGACGATCGACACCTTGGCGCCGACGAGGCGATTGACCAGCGTAGACTTTCCGGCATTGGGCGCGCCGATCAGCGCGACGAAGCCGGAACGGGTCTTGGCGGGCACGTGCTCTTCTTCAGGCGTCATCGAGCACTCCTTCGCGCTTCAACATGGCGGTGGCGGCGGCCTGTTCCGCCTCCCGCTTTGACCGACCAGTACCGGATGTGGGTTCGCGACCCTCGACATGGACGCTCACCTTGAAGACGGGCGCATGGTCGGGACCGCTGCGATCGTCGATCTCGTAGCGCGGCACCGCTTTCAGAGCCTGGTGCGACCATTCCTGCAGCGCCGTCTTGGCGTCCCGCAGGGAAGACGCATCACCGTCCAGCCGCCCGCCCCAGTGGCGCGCCACGAAGGCACGGACGGCGTCCAGACCGCCGTCGAGGTAAAGGACGGCCAGCAGCGCCTCCATGACGTCGGCGCGCAGATTCAGCGCCTTGCGGCTGGCGGCGCCCGCAACCGCGCCGGACGCGCGGATGTGCGGCGACAGGCCGATCTCCTCGGCGATCTCCGACAGCGTCTCGGCCCTGACCAGCGCGTTGAGGCGAAGCGACAGGTCGCCCTCGCTCGCCTGCGGGTAGCGGCCATGGACCAGTTCGGCCACGACGAGACCGAGTACCCGGTCGCCCAGAAATTCGAGGCGCTGGTAGTCCGCCTCGTCCGCGCTGCGGACGCTGGCATGGGTAAAAGCCTGCCTCAGCAGGGCTTCGTCGGCGACCCGGCGGCCGGACAGGCGCTCGATCAGGTCGCCCAGGCTCTCGCCGCGCGCGGCGCGGGATCGCTTCGGCGCCGTCATTCGACCCAGTTCAGCAGGCGCGAGGCGCGCAACTCGCTCGGCCAGCGCCAAATCTCGAGCGGGCTCGCGCCGCCGGAGATCGAGAAGAAGATGATGTTCGCGCGCCCGACGAGGTTTTCGTACGGCACGTAGCCGACCGAGAAGCGGCTGTCGGTCGAGTTGTCGCGGTTGTCGCCCATCATGAAATAGTGGCTGGCCGGCACTTCGAACTCGCGCGTATTGTCGCCGATAGAATTGGGGGTCAGGTCGAGCGTGTCGTAGGAGACGCCGTTCGGCAGCGTCTCGCGCCAGACCTCGACCGGGCGCGTCATCTCGGTGACGTCCTCGTCGGTGATCTCGCCCACGAGTTCGCGCACGACCGGCTCGCCATTGATGTGGAGAACGCCGTCGCGCATCTGGATCGTATCGCCGGGCAAGCCCACTACGCGCTTGATGTAGTCGAGCGACGGATCGGGCGGGAATTTGAATACCACGACGTCGCCACGCTCTGGCTCGGAGCCCCAGATACGGCCGTTGAACAGATTGGGCGAAAACGGCAGCGAGGCATTCGAATAGCCGTAGGCCCATTTGGTGACGAAGAGATAATCGCCTTCCAGCAGCGTCGGGCGCATCGACCCGGACGGGATCGAGAAGGGCTGGAACAGAAGCGTGCGGATCACCAGCGCCAGGAGCAGAGCCTGCACGATCACGCTGACGGTTTCGCCGAAGCCGCCTGATTTCTTCGTCTTGTCAGCCACTCTGATATCGTCCCGAACTGATAGGGCGACGCGCGCCGCCCGTGAGGTGATCTGCCTGACCGCCGACGGTCACCGTCGCTGCAGGCGCCCTCTCATAACGACTAGACCAAAGTCGGGCAATCGCCATGGCCGGCGGCGCAACGACACGGGCCTCAGGCGGGCACCGCCTCGATGATGACGAAAGCCTGCGCGAGCGGGAAGTCGTCGGTGATGGTGAGATGCACGACAGCGCGGTGACCGGCAGGGATCATGGTCGCGAGCCGAGCGGCCGCGCCACCGGTGAGCTGCATGGTCGGCTGGCCACCAGGCAGGTTGACCACGCCCATGTCGCGCCAGAAGACGCCATTTGCGAGGCCCGTGCCAAGCGCCTTGGCGCAGGCCTCCTTGGCGGCGAAGCGCTTGGCGTAGGACGCCGCGCGCTCCTTGCGGCGCTCGGACTTCGCCTGCTCGATGTCGGTGAACACCCGCGCGCGAAAGCGTTCGCCGTGACGCGCGAGCGTGCGCTCGATGCGGCGGATGTCGATCAGGTCGCTGCCGATGCCGACGATCATCCGCGCACCGCGCTGCCGTCTGCCACGAGCGCGCGGCTGCGGGCACGCGCGGCGCGCTTGTCCAGGCGCGCCTTCTGGAAGGCGGCCGTTGCCCAGCGCGTGATGACATAAAGGACGATCGCGCAGAGCCCCCCGAGCGGAACTGCGCCGACGGTCATCGGCTTGAGAAGCGGGTCCCACAGGCTTGCGAACTCAAAATGGGTGAGCGCGCGGCCAAGTTGCATCGGCGCGAAATTCTCCATTGCGTGCCCGTAGAGGATATAGCGCCCGGCGGCCAGCGTGCCGGCCCAGATGAAGGGAAAGGTGATCGGGTTGCCGACGGCGGTACCGATAGCGGACGCCACCAGATTGCCGCGCAGGCAAAAGGCGATCGCGGCGGCCAGTACGAAGTGGAAGCCGACATAGGGCAGGAAGGACGCGAACGCTCCGGCCGCGATGCCGGCGGCGATGGCGTGCGGTGTCGCCGTCAGGCGAAGTGCGCGCTTGGAATAGTACCGGAACGACCGCCAGAACGATTTTCTGGGCCAGAAAAAGCCCTGCACTTTCTGCAGGAATGTCGGAGTCGAGCGGCGCTTGAAGAGCATCTGTCCCCAGACTGGATCAAGGTCGAATCACCGGCTTCCAGCTGGAGCTCATCTCAAGCTCCAGCCTCTCATCCACCCTTTCCAGGGCAGCGCCGGTCGATCACTGGCTGTTCCATTCAAGATAGTCGCTGCAGATGGCACCAGCAAGGCAGCAACGCCTGTCAGAGCGACCGGCTGCCGGGCTTGAAGGCCGGGATTGCGGCCAGTTCCGGGGGCAGCTGGTCGGCCGGATAGGCCGGCACCTCGTATTCGGCGAGAGCAATCAGCGGGACGCCGACATCGACCTTTCCGGCAGAACGGTCGATGATGCAGGCCGCACCCAGCACCTTAGCGCCGAGGTCCTTCATGCAGGTCACCGTCTCGCGAATCGACAGGCCGGTCGTCACGATGTCCTCGACGATGACGATGCGTGCGCCCTTCTCGATCTCGAACCGGCGGAGCTTGAAGACCCCCTGCTCGCGCTCGACCCAAATGGCGGGAACGCCCAGATGCCGCGAGGTCTCGTAAGCCGGGATGATGCCGCCAACGGCCGGGCCCACGACATAGTCGATGTCGCTGCCGACAACGTCGCGGATGCGCGCGGCCATGGCCCTGCAGAGCCGTTCGGTCTTGTCGGCATGCATGAAGACGCGGGCCTTTTGCAGGAAGACGGGGCTGCGCAGGCCTGAGGTCAGGATGAAGTGACCTTCCATGTAGGCGCCCGCCTCGCGGAAGATGTCCAGCACCTCGTCTCGTTTCATGTCGCCCTGCTCCTAGCCGTTTACCCGCGCCGCACCACTGACGCTGGCGTTCTCCTTGAGCTGTGAGACGAGCCTGTTCAAGTGCTTGAGGTCCCAAACTTCAAGATCGAAGATCATCTCGGTGAAATCCGGCGCGGTGCGCACCATCGACAGCGTGTGGATGTTGGCGTCGTTGGCCGCGATCGTCTGGGCGATGTTGGCGAGCGAGCCCGGCTCGTTGATGGCGGTGACGGAAATGCGCGCGGGGAAGCGCTCCTTGTTGTCCTCGTCGATGTCCCAGCGCACGTCGATCCAGCGATCGGGCTGGTCGTCGAAGGCGGTGAGCGAGGGCGACTGGATCGGATAGATGGTGATGCCCGTGCCGGGCTGCAGGATGCCGACGATGCGGTCGCCGGGAACGGCGCCTTCGGGAGCGAAGGTGACCGGCAGGTCGCCGCTGACGCCACGGATCGGCAGCGCACCATCCGTCTTGCGCTTCTCGCGCTTCTCGCTCGGGCTGCGGCCGGGAATCTGGAACAGCATGCCGGCGGCGTTGCGCAGGTTGAACCAACCCTCCTCGCGCTGGCCCGTCTTATGGGTGACCCGCTCGTCCTTGTAGTCTGGATAGACGGCCTTCATCACGTCGATGGAAGACAGCTCCCCTCGCCCGACAGACGCCAGCACATCGTCGATTTCCTTGCGCGCCAGGCGCTGGAGGACGGGCTTGAGCAAATCCTTCTTGTAGACCTTTCCGGCGCGCTCGAAGGCGCGCTCCAGGATGCGGGCGCCGAGGCCGGAATATTGCTTGCGGATGGCGTTGCGTGTGGCGCGGCGGATGGCCGAGCGCGCCTTGCCGGTGACGACGACGGATTCCCACGCCGCTGGCGGCACCTGCGCCTTGGAGCGGATGATCTCCACTTCATCGCCGTTCTTCAGCTCCGTCATCAACGGCATGATGCGGCCATTGACCTTGGTACCGACGCAGGTGTCGCCGACATCGGTGTGGACGGCGTAGGCAAAGTCGATCGGCGTCGCGCCGCGCGGCAGGGCGATCAACCTGCCCTTCGGCGTGAAGCAGAAGACCTGGTCCTGAAAGAGCTCGAGCTTGGTGTTTTCCAGGAAGTCTTCCGGGTTGTCGCCTTCGGACAATTGCTCGATCGTCTGGCGCAGCCAGGCATAGGCGCGCGTCTCGCGCGACATGGCCGACGAGCCGTTCGCCTTGCCGCCGGTGTCCTTGTAGATCGAATGCGCCGCGACGCCGTATTCGGCGACCGAGTTCATCTCGGCGGTGCGGATCTGCAGCTCGACGCGCTGGCTGGACGGGCCCACGATCGTCGTGTGCAGCGAACGGTAGTCGTTCTGCTTCGGCGTCGAGATGTAGTCCTTGAAGCGCCCCGGCACCATCGGCCAGGTCGAATGGATCGCGCCCAGCGCGCGGTAGCAGTCCTCTGTCGATTCCACGATGACGCGGAAACCGAAGATGTCGGATAGCTGCTCGAAGGAGAGACCCTTCGATTCCATCTTGCGAAAGACCGACCAGGGCTTTTTCTGCCGGCTCTTCACGGTCGCCTTGATCGAGCGGCGGGCGAAGAGGTCGGAAAGCGCCGCCTCGATGTCGGAGAGAACGCCGCGATTGCGGTTGAAAAGGTCCTTCAGACGCTCCGTCACGGCGCGGTGGGCCTCAGGATTAAGCGTGCGGAAGGCCAGCTCCTCAAGCTCCTCGCGCATGTCCTGCATGCCCATGCGCCCGGCGAGCGGCGCATAGATCTCCATCGTCTCCTCGGCGATGCGCTGGCGCTTGTCCTCGCGCATGTGGTCGAGCGTGCGCATGTTGTGGAGGCGGTCGGCCAGCTTGACCAGCAGAACGCGGATGTCCTGCGAGATCGCCAGGAGCAGCTTGCGCAGGTTTTCGGCTTGTTCGGCCTTCTTGGAGACGAGGTCGAGCTTCTTGAGCTTGGTCAGGCCCTCGACAAGGCGACCCATGTCGGGGCCGAAAAGCTCGTCGATCTCGGCGCGCGTGGCGGTCGTATCCTCGATCGTGTCATGCAGGAGCGCTACCGCGATCGTCGCCTCGTCCAGATGCATATCGGTGAGGATCGCGGCCACTTCGAGCGGATGCGAGAAATAGGGGTCGCCCGAGGCCCGCTTCTGATGGCCGTGCTTCTGCATCGCATAGACGTAGGCCTTGTTGAGCAAGGCCTCGTTCACTTCGGGCTTGTAGCGCTGGACACGCTCGACAAGCTCGTACTGACGCATCATGAAGGGCGATCCTGAAATGCAAAACGTGCGCCGGCGAAACCGGCGCACGTTCTAGATAGTCTTGATCGGCGGGGCGCGGAAGTACCACGCCCGCTCTATCAGAAATCGTCGTTCTTTTCCGGCGCGACGAGACCCTCGATACCAGCCAGGAGATCTTCCTCCGACATGCGGTCGAAGGTAATGTTTTCTTCCTCGGATGCGTCGGCCGTCTCCGGGCGGTTCTGGTCGGCAATGACCGGAGCTTCGGGCGCCTCGGGCTCGTCGACCTCGACATGCTTCTGCAGCGAATGGATCAGGTCCTCGCGCAGATCGTCCGGCAGCAGCGTCTCGTCGGCGATCTCGCGGAGCGCAACGACCGGGTTCTTGTCGCGGTCGCGATCGATGGTGATGGCGGCGCCCTGCGAAATCTGGCGGGCGCGGTGGCTGGCGAGAAGGACGAGCTCGAAGCGGTTCTCGACCTTGTCGATGCAGTCCTCAACGGTAACGCGGGCCATGAATGCCCCTTTCAGAAATCTGGGTGTGGGAGATTTTGCCGTGTCCATAGCCTGACTGGCTGCCGATGACAAGCGCGCGGTGCCCGACAGGCTCGAGCGCTTTCGCGAAGATGTGAAGTGGATGCTGCCCGCCACTGCTGCAAATCGCGATGTCGAAGCGATGGCTGTGCTAATGCATTCCGCACGGCGATTGACCGCTCCAGCACGGCTGCACTGCTGCAGCATGCATTGTCGACCATCCATTCTCACGATCCGAGGCCATTTGACATGTTCGACCCCCGGGAGCGTCTCGCCCTTTTCATCGATGGAGCCAATCTCTACGCGACGTCACGCGCGCTCGGCTTCGACATCGACTACCGCAAGCTGCTCGCCTACTTCCAGAAACAGGGCCAGTTCATCCGCGCCTATTATTACACCGCGCTTGTCGAGGATCAGGAGTATTCCTCGATCCGGCCGCTGATCGACTGGCTCGACTACAATGGCTACAAGGTGGTGACCAAGCCGGCGAAGGAGTTCACCGACGCCACCGGCCGGCGCAAGATCAAGGGCAACATGGACATCGAGCTCGCGATCGACGCGCTGGAGCTTGCGCCCGTGATCGAGCACTTCGTCATCTTCTCCGGCGACGGCGATTTCCGGACGCTGGTGGAGGCGTTGCAACGCAAGGGACGGAAAGTTTCGGTCGTCTCCACCCTCACCTCCCAGCCGCCGATGATCTCGGACGATTTGCGCCGGCAGGCCGACTCGTTCATCGATCTGTCCACCCTGCGCGCCGAAATTGGTCGCGACCCGGCCGAGCGCCCTCAAAGGCGTGTCGGACCACAGGATGGAGACGAGGACGGATATTGAGCCTTAAGCAGACGATCGACCAGGCCGAACCAGACCGTAACTGCCCCTTATGCCCGCGCCTGCACGGCTTCATCGCCGGCTGGCGCGAGCGCGAGCCTGACTGGTTCAACGCACCGGTGCCGACCTGGACGGCGCCGGCAGACGCCGATGTGCGGCTTCTGGTCGTAGGCCTCGCGCCCGGCCTGCGCGGCGCCAACCGGACGGGGCGGCCGTTTACCGGAGACTATGCCGGTGACCTTCTCTACGACACGCTGACGCGCTTCGGCTTCGCCTCGGGCGACTATCGCGCCGATCCGCAAGACGGGCTCCAGCTGATCGAGACCGCAATCACCAATGCGGTGCGCTGCGTGCCGCCCGAAAACAAGCCGGTCGGGCAGGAAATCAACACCTGCCGGCGTTTCCTCACCCCGACGCTGAAGCGGTTCCCGAGGCTTTCGGCCGTGCTGACGCTGGGCACGATCGCGCATCAGTCGACGGTGCGCGCGCTGGGCGGCAAGGTGAGCGATCATCCGTTCGGCCATGGCGCACGGTCGCAGCTTGGACCCCTGACGCTGTTTTCCAGCTATCACTGCTCACGCTACAATACGAATACTGGCAGGCTGACAGAGGAGATGTTCGTGAAGGTGTTCTCCGGCGTTCGACGCTTTCTGGACGAGCCGGAGCGGTAGATCATGACCGGCGACAGCGGGCTGCCGCGTTTCGCACCATTCTATTTCGACATCACGACGGGTGAAAAGCTCTCTCCGCAGGATGCCTTCGAGCCGGTGACGAGGCTGTTCGTGTGGACGGCGCAGGACGATCGGCTCTGGCAGATCAGCAGCGCGGAAAACACGCCGGTGCGCGTGCTCGGTGCAGAGCCGGGAACGGACGCGATTTAGATCCGCTTCGAAGCGCTTGGGCATGAAGGCCTCCTCAGTCTGGAGCGCGATGCATCGGACTGGATCGTCGCCCGCGTCCTCTTCGGCGGCGAAGAGCGGTTCCGCGCCTACCTGGAGAATGTCTACGAGGAATACAAGTTTCACCCGTCCGGTGCCCTCCGCCGGCGGCCGAATGACGATCGTGACTCCGATCCGCCCGGCCGGATCGGAAAGCGTCGCAACTGGATCACCCTCGACGCCAGGCACTGGCCGCAGCTCGCGGTACTGGCGAACCGGTTCGGGTATGTGACGATCGAGGTGGCGGGGGAGTAGCGATCCGTTCGGAAGCGGTCTGCTGTCTCCGGTCCGGTGTCACGTTTCGGCTTCTCCTGCGACGCGAGTGGGACTATGGATCGCGCGTCGACTCTGGAGGCGGGTCATGGGTGGGATGCGGGCCTATGTGATCAACATGGACGCGGCCAAGGAACGCTGGCGTCACATGGAAGACCAGCTGCAGCGGCTCGACGTGGACTACGAGCGGTTTCCCGGCGTCAACGGCCGCGCGCTCAACGCTTCGCATCCCGATTTCAGCGAGATATCCTACAAGCTTCTGCATGGCCGGCGCTTCAACGCTGGCGAAATCGGCTGCTATCTCAGCCATGTCGGCGCGCTCAAGGCCTTCCTGGCGACCGATCTGGACCACGCCCTGATCCTCGAAGACGACGTCGTCATCGATCCGGCCACGCCTGCGCTCATCGCGGAAGCCGTTGCAACCGGCGGCTGGGATGTGCTGCGGCTGTCGACCGTCAATCGCGGGCGCAAGTTCCCCTACAAGACGCTGTCCGGCGGCCATTCGCTTGCGGTCGCGCTGACCCGGGAAAAAGGCGCCGGAGCCTACGTCGTCAACCGCAGGGCGGCGCAGTGGATGGCAAGCCTGCTCCCCATCCGCATGGCCTGGGACTACGCCTTCGACCTCGAATATCTGGCGGGTCTGCGCGCATCGTTCGTAACGCCTATCCCGTGCGACCAGAACACCGGGATGCCGACGCAGATCCAGATCAACCTGAAGGCGTTCAAGATGCCGAAATGGCGGTATTTCACCGTCTTCCCGTTCCGAGCCTATCTGGAGACGAGCCGCTTCACGCTACGCTCCCTGAGGCTGCTGCGGCTGAAGATGTTAGGCTGAAGGTGCAGCCGATCGACTCCGTTCAGCCCCGCTCCTTCAGCAGCCTAGCCTTCTCGCGGTTCCAGTCCCGCTTCTTCGCCGTCTCGCGCTTGTCGTGGAGCTGCTTGCCGCGCGCGACGCCGAGGAGCAACTTGGCGCGGCCGCGATCGTTGAAGTAGATCTTCAGCGGCACCATGGTCATGCCCTCGCGCTCGACCGCCTGGGCGAGCTTCGCCCGCTCCTTGGTGCTGACGAGCAGCTTGCGGCGGCGGCGGGGCTCATGGTTGAAGCGGTTGCCCTGCAGGTATTCCGGCAGATGCGAGTTGATCAGCCAGAGTTCGCCGCCCTCGACGGAGGCGTAGGATTCGGCGATGTTCGCCTTGCCCTCGCGCAGCGACTTCACTTCCGTCCCTGTCAGCACCATGCCCGCTTCGAGCGTATCCGTGACCTCATAGGAAAAGCGCGCCTTGCGGTTTTCCGCGGCGATCTTGTTGTTGGGATCTTTCTTCTTCTGCGCCATGGGATGCCAGATGGTGGTGCCGGCTCAGTTCATCAAGCCGGCATGCCGCATGGCCTCTTCGATACGTGCAGCGGTATCCTCTTCGATGGTGACGAGCGGCGAGCGCAGGACGTTTTCCATCTTGCCGAGCTTGGAAAGCGCATACTTCGCGCCAGTCGGGTTCGGCTCGATGAAAAGCGCCTTGTGGAGCGGCATGAGCCGATCCTGAAGCTCGATCGCCCTGGCCCGATCCCCCGACAGAGACGCTGCCTGAAATTCCGCGCAAAGCCGCGGCGCGACGTTGGAGGTGACCGAGATGCACCCTGCCCCGCCATGCGCATTGAAGCCGAGCGCGGTCGAATCCTCGCCCGAAAGCTGGATGAAATCGGCGCCGCAGGTCGTGCGCTGTTCGGAGACGCGGTCGACCTTGGCGGTCGCATCCTTGACGCCGACGATGTTGGCGAAATCGGCCTTCAGACGCCCCATCGTCTCCGGCGTCATGTCGATGATCGACCTGCCGGGGATGTTGTAGATGAAGATCGGCAGGCTAGTCGCCTTCGCGACCGCCGCGAAATGAGCGTAGAGCCCGCGCTGGTTCGGCTTGTTGTAATAGGGGGTCACGACGAGAAGCGCGTCGGCCCCGACCTTCTCGCCATGCTGCGCGAGTTCGATTGCCTCTGAGGTCGAGTTGGAGCCGGCACCGGCGATCACCGGGACGCGACCGCCCGCCACCTCGACGCAGATCTCGACGATCCTGTGATGTTCGTCATGGCTGAGCGTGGGCGATTCACCCGTCGTGCCGACCGGCACGAGGCCGTTCGAGCCTTCCGAGACCTGCCACTCGACGAAGGCGCGAAAGGCTTTCTCGTCAAGCTGCCCGTCCCTCGTGAACGGCGTGACGAGCGCTGTGATCGAGCCCTTGAACATATCGAGCGGTCTCCCTGGTATCGATACCCCGCAGCTACCGCGCGGGGTTTTCGCGCGTTCTACCGTGTGAAGCGCGCCGACACCATAGTCTCGTCATGGATGAAAGGCACAAGCACTCCAGATCGGACGGAAGACGTTCGGTCTGTCGCATTTTGGCGACGAGGATAACCCTTCGTTTACCTCGTCTTCACCGGCGGACGTCAGAGTAGGGGCTGGCGATTGCCGGATCACCTCGTCGAATTTGTGTCTTGTCAGGACCAGGGATACCCTTGCTGATGCCCCGTACCAGGCTCATTGCCCGTCTTTCCGTTGTAACGTCGGTCGCCGTCGCCATCACAGGCCAGGCGGTCGCGCAGACCGCGTTGCCCTTCAGCGCTCCCGTCCCGACCTCGCGGCCATACGAAGCCTGGGGCGCAGCCGCTCCCGCTACCGCGAGTGTCGACACGACAATGACGACAGCTTCGGTCGCCACGCAGTCGGTCGGCATCATGGGCGCGGAGCTGACGGCCGCCGGCAACATGACGACGCTGAAGAACGGGCTCGACGCCATCCAGTCGGGCAATGTTGGCCGCGCGCGCGCGGCGCGCGATTCGCTGCCCGCCCGCTCGCTCGATCATGCGATCCTGACCTGGGCTATCGCGATTTCAGGCGCGGACGGCGTTTCCAGCGTTGAGATCGCCCAGGCCTCGCAGGAACTTGCCGGCTGGCCGGGCGTCGCCACGCTGCGCAACAATTCCGAACGCGCGATGTATCGCGAGAAGCCGGGCCCGCAGGTCGTGCTGCGTGCTTTCGGCGACACCCAGCCGCAGACGCTGGAAGGCGCGATTGTGCTGACGCGTGCACTGATCGCGTCCAACCAGGCCGAACGCGCGCGCGCGGTGCTAGCCCCCTTCTGGCGCAGCGAGCGCCTTGAAACGGCGCAGGAAGCAGCGCTGATCCGCGAGTTCGGGCGACTTCTGCCGGCTTCCGTCCACCGCCAGCGCATGGAGCAGATGATGCACCATGACCGCATCGCGTCGGCCGAGCGCGTGGCCGGCCTTGCCGGTGCGCAGCAGTTGCATGCCGCCTGGGCCGCGGTGATCCGCGAGGAGCGCAATGCGGGCCGCCTGCTAGAAGCCGTGCCGCAGGCGCAACGCACCTCCGGCTACCACTTCGCCAAGGCGCGCTATCTTCGCCGAGCCGAACGCTTCAAGGAGGCCGCGCAGGCGATCCTCGCTGCCGAAGCCAATGCGGGCGTCGACCAGGAAGCCTGGTGGTTCGAGCGCCGCGTGCTGTCGCGCGAGCTCCTCGACATCGGCGAAGTGCAGCTCGCCTATCGCGTCGCAGCCGCGCAGCAGACCGGCCGTCCTATCACGGTCGTCGATGCGAATTTCCATGCCGGCTGGTACGCGCTACGGGCCCTGCGCGACGCGGGAACGGCGCAGCGGCATTTCGCGCGGATCGTGGAAGTTGCCGACGGACCCATCTCGCGCTCCCGCGGCCATTACTGGCTTGGCCGCGCGGCCGAGGCCGGCGCGCCCGGCAACGCGCGCGCCCACTATCAGGCTGCGGCCAATCACGGCACGACCTTCTACGGCCAGCTCGCCGCAGCCAAGCTCGGGGCCAACACCATCAATGCCGCCTTCCCCGGCGCCAATGACACCGACCGTCGCAATTTCGAGAACAGGGCTGCCGTCAAGGCTATCCGCAGGCTCGAGCAGGCCGGCCACGAGCGGCGCGCCGACATGCTCTACCGCTCGCTCGCCGAGCAGCTGACGAGCCCCGGCGAACTTGCGCTCCTTTCCGTCATGGCCGAGCGCCGCAGCCATTTCCTGGCGCTGCGCGTCGGCAAGTGGGCGGCTGCAAAGGGGCTTGAGGTCGGTGCGCTGGCGCATCCGGTCGGCGCGATCCCCGCGTCCGCCAACATCGATTCGTCCGGCAAGGCGCTTGCCTATGCGATCGCGCGGCAGGAGAGCGAATTCAACATCGGCGCGAAGTCGAGCGTCGGCGCGCTCGGGCTTCTCCAGCTGATGCCCGGCACTGCGCGCGACATGGCACGCAAGACCGGCCTCTCCTATTCGCCCAACCGGCTGACGACCGACGCGGCCTACAATGCAACGCTCGGCGCGGCCTATCTCGGCGAGCAGCTCGCCACCTTCGACGGCTCCTACATCCTCACCTTCGCCGCTTACAATGCCGGACCGACGCGGGCGCGCCAGTGGGTGCAGCGCTATGGCCATCCGAGCGGCAAGGACATCGACACGGTGGTCGACTGGATCGAGCGCATCCCCTTCACCGAGACGCGGTCCTATGTGCAGCGCGTGATGGAGAACTACCAGGTCTACAAGATGCGGCTTTCCGGCCGCGTCGACATCGTGGCGGACCTGACGCGCGGCCGCGCGCGCTGACGGTGGCAGGCGCCTTCCGCGAGATCCGCTTCTCGGCCGAAGACGGCCTTCAGCTTTACGCCCGCGACTATGGCGGGCCCGAGGCGCGCCGCAGCGGCGCGCTTCCCCTGGTCTGCCTGCCGGGCCTCACGCGCAACGCACGCGACTTTCACGCGTTGGCGCTGATCCTCTCGCAGCGCGGCGACCGCCCTCGCCGCGTCGTCGCCTTCGACTATCGCGGGCGCGGACAGTCCGCACGCGACCGGCGGTCAGCGAACTACAGCGTCGCCGCAGAGACGCACGACGTTGCGACCGGCCTGACCGTGCTTGGTCTCGACCATGCCGGTTTTCTCGGCACCTCGCGCGGCGGGCTGATCGTGATGGCGCTGGCGACAAGCCGCGCCGGCGCGATTCGCGCGGCGATCCTCAACGATGTCGGGCCGGTAATCGAGCCCGAAGGGCTGGCGCAGATCCGCTCCGTGCTTAGCCGCATGCCGCGGCCACGCAATTGGGACGAGGCAGTCGCGCTCCAGAAACTCGCCTATGAGGCGGAGTTTCCTTTTCTGACCGAGAACGACTGGATCCGCATCGTCCACGCCGTCTATCGTGAGGACCGGCGCGGGCTGATCCCCGATTTCGACCCCGCAATTGCCCGCGCGCTTGCTGCCGTAGACCTATCCAGCCCCCTCCCCGCCGCCTGGCCCGCCTTTGCAGGTCTCGGTCGCGTGCCGCTGATGGTGCTGCGCGGCGAGCATTCCAAATTGCTCTCGACTGAAACGCTGGCCGCAATGAAACAGCGGCACCCAAATTGCGTGACGGTGACCATCAAAGGCCAGGGCCACGCGCCGCTGCCCGAGACCGGCGACCTGCCGGCGCGAATCGAAGCATTTCTACGACGGGCAGAGGGGCGAAAACGGTAGTCGACTTCGCGTCCGCGCCTCGTGAAGTTTCAAACGCAAAGAACCCGGCGGTTGCCCGCCGGGTTCTTTGTTTTCAGTTCAGCCGACCTTAGAAGGTGCGGATGAAGCGGATGCGGCCCGAGTA